>ENA-ORMR01000955-ORMR01000955.1-human-gut-metagenome-genome-assembly--contig:-NODE-955-length-24528-cov-2.956442_pt1 | contig 24528 bp, 20 predicted proteins | sample MGYA00242107_ERZ509003 | MGnify/ENA primary metagenome ERZ509003 (study PRJEB26280, sample SAMEA2338699) | human gut metagenome | biome: human gut; feature: human-associated habitat; material: faeces... | reverse complement strand
GTGCCATACCGCATAATCCTAAATCTTAAAAACATCCTTACGAAAACCTTGTTAAATCAAGGATTTTCGGGGATTTGCAGGGAGTCAAAAATGCCCCTCGGGGGCTTCTCCTAAGGGTTAGTTGTGAGTTCGATTCTCGCAGGGGGTGCCAAATGAAAAGCCGTCCTATATTGGATGGCTTTTTATTATCACTGTAATTCATCATTGCAGAGCGTTTTCCTCTGCAAAAGCAAGGTAGGCTTTAAGATTTTTTAATATAAGCTCCAAGCTTGAATAAAGCTCGCTTCTTTGCTCATCGCTAAGACCTTCTCCCGCGCCGATCATCGCCAGTATAACCTTTTCGTTTATCCTTTTAACTATGTCTTCTCCGGAGCTTGTAAGATTATACACCGCTCTGTAGGCACGCTTATCCTCCGGAAGTCCGCGCGAAACAAAGCCGCCGTTTTCAAGCTGTGTAAGCGTGCGGGAAACCGCAGCTTTATCCTCTGAGCAGAGCTTTGTAAGCTCGGTTGAGGTAAGACCATCCGGATATTTGCCGAGATAGTAAAGGCACATTGTATGCTTTGCGTGAAGCCCAAGCTTGTTCATTTCGACTTCCTTAATTTTCTGAAGGTATCTGTTAAGTTCCACTATATATTCTGAAATAGTCTCAAATCTTGAAATCATTATCTACCCCTCCATTCACATAACAGAGATATTATAACTCCAAGATATTGACTTGTCAACAATAAATCATATAAAAACTGCCGTCCGGATTAGTTCGGACGGCGTTGCGCAATATTCCTATTCCTCGTCAAGCCGCCGCAGACCGGCAACCTCGGACACCGGCAGCGAGAAGCATATTGCACCTGCCTGAGTTCCTGCCCCGCATGAAGAGGTTATAGCCTTCATTATAGCGGATTTTTTGCCTGTCGGCGCGAGAATATATATCATATCCTTTTCCTCTGCGAGCGATACCCCGAAGAACTTTTCAGACTTAGCCCTGCCCGTTCCTTTGGCGTGGAAGACTGTTCCTCCGCCTGCTCCGGCGGCGCGGGCAGCGTCCATAACCGTGTCCGAGTGACCCTCGTTGAGTATTACCACTATAAGCTCGTGTTCAAATTCCATATTGGGTAACGCACCTCCTAAGCTTTGACCGTCTGAAATATATGCAAGTGTTCTTCCACCGCCAACACTTTTTATCGGCACCGTCATCATGATTCCGTTTCCGGGGATATCTATAAACAGCTTGCGCTTTGCCTGCCTTATAAGCTGTTTTGCAGACGAAGCGTTTGCGACCGTGACAACAATCGCCTTTTCACTGGGCTCAAGGTCGTAAAGCGAAAGATGTTCAGATTTTGCCGTTCCCCTTCCCAGATTTGAAATTATAACCGAAAGCTGCAAGCCTTCGAGAATGGATATCAGCTTTTTGGACTCGCTTCGGTCAACAATGCTGAAAACATAGTATAATTCCATATTTTTTACCACTCCTTTCGCTTACAGCTAATAACAAGACCATATTAATATTATGCCGCTTCCCAAAGCTCGATGATTTCGTCCTGACCGTAATCGTCGTAAATATTGACATCCTTTGCTCTGCGGGATTTAATCTTTGCTATAGCGCCCATTATCTGAACGGTTATAAGCGGCATCATGGCAACCATGGCTACCAGGCCAAAAGCGTCGGTCATGATATTTCCGCCCTCAGCATTGCAAACGCCCATGGCAAACGGAAGCATGAAGGTTGCCGTAAGAGGACCGGAAGCAACTCCGCCGGCGTCGAAGGCTATTGCCGTGAAGGTTGGGTCTACAAAGAAGGTAAGTCCCAGAGCGACAAGGTATCCGGGAATCATAAACCACAGAATAGAAACTCCGGTAAGCACCCTTATCATTGCGATACCCATTGCGGCGGCTATGGCAATTGAAAGGGTCTGCTTCATCACGCGCTCAGAGATAGCACCGGCGCTCAGCTCGGTTACCTGCTTTGTGAGGACGTGCACGGCAGGCTCGGCGTTGATTATGAACCATCCTAAAAGCATTGCAAGAGGGATAATAAGCCATTTGAAGCCGGAACCTATCATAGCTCCGCCAAGAACATATCCAAGTGAGGAGAATCCGACGTTTACGCCGGTAAGGAACATAACAAGTCCGAAATATGTAAACAGGATTCCAACTAAAATCTTTAAAAGCATTTTCTTTTTGAGACGCAGCGAAATAATTTGAAAGAGCAAAAAGAAAACGAATATAGGCAGAAGCGCAATTGCAACCTCTTTGATATAGTCGGGCAAAGCCTTTAAATATCCCATTCCGAGGTCTACGGTGTGGTTAAACTCATTTATTATTATCGATGACGACGACTGCGAATCGGTTGGGTATATCATTCCAAGAATCAGCACGGCAAGAATTGGTCCTATAGAGCAAAGAGCTACAAGACCGAAGCTATCCGACTTTGCCTTGCTGTCGCTTCGTATTGAGGCGACGCCCACGCCCAGAGCCATTATGAAAGGAACGGTCATAGGTCCGGTGGTGACTCCTCCCGAATCGAACGCGACAGAAAGGAAGCTTTTATCCGAGAACGCCGACAACACAAACACGAGCGCATAGAACACAATCAGCATCCACTTAAGCGGGATTCCGAAAAGGATTCTTACCATGCTTAGCATCAGGAAAAGACCTACTCCCACCGAAACGGTTATTACAAGCATTAAACTATCAATTTCAGGGGCGTTGGCTGCAAGAACCTGCAAATCAGGCTCGGCAACTGTTATCGCTATTCCCAGAATTAAGCTTAAAGAAAGTATCAGCCAGAGCTTGCGCGATTTTGTCATCTTTGCGCCTATCTGGTTGCCTATCTGCATCATGGAAAGGTCTGCTCCGAGAGTGAACAGTGCCATTCCAAAAATTATCATCACAGAGCCGACAAGGAATGAAAGCATCAGCCCACTGCTTACAGGCACGAAAAATATACAAAGTGCCGCAACGATAAGCGTTATCGGCAAAACCGAAAGCACTGATTCCTGAAGCTTTTCCTTTAGCGCGTTGCGGTGCGGCATAGTGTTTTCACTCCTGTTCCCTGCTGATTTAAAACGTTAATACTATAATAGCATTTTTTCCATCATACGTCAACGGTATAACCAAAATTTTTGCCCTACTGATATCAAAGGAATCAATAGGGCGAATTGTGCGGCGGCAACTATTTCATAGCCGCCATTTCATATTTTCTTTTTGTGGCTTCTCCTCCGCGGATATGCCGCTCCTGCTTGTTGATGTCTAAAATTACCTTTACCTCTTTATACAAGGACGGCTTAACCGTCTTTAAACGTTCGCTTACATCTTTATGTATGGTCGTCACAAATTAGAACGGTCTCATCAAGCCCCAAGTCGCCGAAAAGTCTAAGATAAATGTCGATATTGCCTTCCTTATCGACCTCGATTTTCTGGAGAAGCTTTTTTAGCTGTGTGTTTGTCATGCTTTTAACATCGGAGACATCTTCAAGCGCTTTAAAGGTATTGTTAAGGATTCCTTCAAGCTGCTCACCGCGTGTCAGGTGGTAGGACACCACTTTAAGCTCATTTTCAAGCCGCTCGATTTCCTTTAGCGAGCCGCCGATTTTATCATTCAGCTCCTCACGGGTGATGAGGTCGTCGGTATACATATCCATATATTTCTGGCGGGATCTTTTAAGCTTATCAAGCTTTGCTGTAAGCTCCTTTTCAAGATTGATGTTATCGTCCTTCGCCTTATATACCCTTTCAAACTCGCTGACAACCCGACGAATTACGTTCTTTTTATCCTTAAGAAGATTGGTGAAATACTCTTGCAGGACATTGACAAGCTCGTCCTCATCGAGAGCTATTTTATTAGGACAGCTATTTGCTCCCCGCATATTATGACCTGAACAGACCCAGCGGACATAGGTGTTTTTGTATGTGCGAACCGTCCTGCGAAACGACCAGCCGCATTCCTTGCACTTGATAAGCGTTGAGAACAGGTACTGGTTGCTGTGCCGCTCGCTTGTCATCTTAAAAGCCTTGCTGCGCTCGCTGAGGATATACTGAACCTTGTTGAAGGTCTCCGGCTCAATGATTTTAAGTTCGGGCTTGTCCACAACTATCCAGTCCTGCGAGTCCTTTTCCTCTCTCCTGCCGGTCAGAAAATCGGCAACCTCCTGCTTTCCGTTGACTACTCTGCCGATATAAATCTCGTTAGTGAGTATCCGGCAGACGGCATTCTGTGTCCACAGGCAGTTACGCTTTGTGCGGATCTTCCTCTCGTTTAGCATACCCGATATTTTCGACGCGCCATAGCCATCCTCGGTGTACCATCTGAAAATCTGCCGCACTACCTCGGCTTCTTCCTGATTAATCGTAAGATTAAAATAATCGCCGATGGTTTTATCGTAGCCGAAGACAATATTCGGCACCCTGCCCTTTTCGGCATTTATCTTTTTGCCGAACTTTACACGCTTTGAGGTGTTATTGCTTTCTTCCTGCGCGAGGGCGCCGAAGACCGTAAGCACAAATTCGCTGTTGCCCATACTTGTCATGTTTGCAGTGAGGAACTGCGTTTCGATACCCATGGATCTCAGCTTTCGGATATTCTGCAAAAGGTCAACGGTGTTTCTTGCGAAGCGGGATATATCCTTTACTACAACCATCTGGAACAAGCCATGCTCGGCGTCTGACATCATCTTTAAAAACTCTTTGCGGTTTTTTGTTTTAGTGCCTGAAATGCCCTCGTCGGCATAGAGGCGGACTAAGTTGTCGTTGGTTTTGGCGCAGTACTCCTGAAAGAATTTTTTCTGCGCTTCAAGGCTGTTGAGCTGATCCTCTTTGTCGGTTGAGACCCGGCAGTAGGCGGCTATGTTCATGTTTGCACCTCTCTGTGGCGTGGATTGCTTTCTGTTACTTCTTATTATAGCATATGGAGCTGAGATGTCAAGAGAAATATTATATAATCATAGCTATATAAAATATCTGCTTGAGGTTGGGCTGCCTTCTGCGAGAACAATTAGTATTGGTGCTTTAACCGACGAACAATTGAATGCAGAACTGGAGAAAGGATATGCGGATATTACGGCTGGAAGAGCAAAAAGCGCTAAAAGAGTTTTTAATAACATTCGCAAGGACTATGATGTATGATTTATGATGTTCAGTTCTCAAAATATACATGGCTTAGCACGTGATAATATAGCCTTCATTTGCAAAATCACATTTTCAATAATGATAATCCTTCTGCCTGATACCAAGAAACACCGCAGAAATAACCACCGCCATTGCTTCGGCAACTACAATCGAAATCCAGACGCCGTCGATTCCCCAAAGCAGAGGAAGGAGCATAACTGCGGCTGTCTGGAATACAAGTGTTCGCAGGAAGGATATCAGCGCAGAGGTTAAGCCGTCGTTCAGGGCGGTAAAGAAACCCGAACTGAAAATGGCAAAGCCCATAAATATGAAGGACACTGCAAATATCCTGTATCCCGATACGGTCAGCGACAAAAGCTCTGCGTCATATCCGACGAAGATTTTTGAGAGTGGCAGAGCCGTTATTTCTGCTGCTAAAACCATGCTGATACCGAATATACCTATAATAATCAGGCTTTGGCGGAAAAGTCCTTTAGATTCCTTATAATTCTGCGCGCCGTTGTGATAGCTGATGACCGGAGCCACGCCGATGGAGTATCCTATAAAAGCCGCGGAGAAAATCATGCTTACATACATCATCACGCCATAGGCGGCAACACCGTTTTCTCCGGCATATTTCAGAAGCTGTATATTATAGAGCATACCAACAACGCTCATTGAAACGTTGCTCATAAATTCCGAAGAACCGTTTGTACAGGCTTTCAGGATTGCCCTGCCGTCGAACTTCGTCTTGCCAAGGCGAAGAATACTGCTGTTCTTGCGGAAAAAGTAAATTAGCGGGATGACTCCGCCGACAAACTGGCTCATAGCCGTTGCAATTGCCGCGCCAACGAGCTTGTATTCCTGAGGCAGGAGGATTACGAGGACGGCGTCGAGAACCATGTTTGTAACTCCCGACAAAACAGTTACAGCAAGACCGAGCTGCGGTTTCTCAGCTGCCGGAAAGAAGCTCTGAAATAGCAGTTGAAGCACATAAAACGGCAGAGCGATAAGAATAACCCGGGCGTAAACAACGCAGTCTTCGAGCAGTTCCCCTTCCGCTCCGAGCAGAGCGGATATCGGTCGGATAAATGCTATGCCCAATATCGCGAAAACAATTCCCAAGGCAAACGCAACATAGATAAAGAGTGAGAAGTATTCGTTTGCTTTTTCCTTGTCGCCCTCGCCGAAGGTTTTGGCGACTATGGCTGTGCCGCCTGTTCCGAACATAAAGCCGACCGTCGCCAGAATCATCAGAAACGGCATTATCAGGTTGACTGCCGAAAAGGGTGTTTTTCCTGCAAAGTTTGATACGAAAAATCCGTCAACCACGCCATAAATCGAGGTGAATATCATCATGGCGATGGACGGAATGGTAAAGCGTATAAGCTTACCATATGTAAAGTGATCTGAAAGTTGAATTTTCATAGTATATCGTATGTCTCCAAATATCAATTCTAAAGATTTTTGACCTGTTCGCGGAAAGAATCTATATACTTTTCCATGAACCCGATGTGGGCGTTGATTTCGTCCTCTGTCCAAGATGAAAACGCAGCGGCTTCGGCGTTAAACAGCCTTGCAACTGTTTTTTGAACATAGTCCTTGCCCAAATCGGTGAGGACTACTTTTTTTGCCCTGCCTGAGTGCTGCTCCAAAAAGATAATGTCCTCCTTTTCAAGCTTGCGTATTGCAGAATTGACGGTCTGCTTGCTTATGCCGGATTGCTTATATATTTCACTTAGCAGACAGTTTTCGCCGTTGTCGTAAATGGTATACAGCACGATTGACGCGCTGTCTGTAAGTCCTAATTTCAGAGATGCATTGTGATACAAGGCGTTTAGCTCGGCGTTGAGGTAGTTTATTCGGTGGATTCTTGCGCTGATTTTTTTGTCCATTTTGTGTCCTCCATAAGTATGAAATCGTACTTGCTGATTGATTATAGTACGATTTCGTACTTTTGTCAAGAGGTGATATAAAGTTTTCCGGTATTTTTCTTTTGAGATGACTTAGCGTGAAATGTCGCATTCGTCTTTTTATTCGTTGACAAAATACTTCTTTGGGAGTTGAATATGTATATTGTATATTTCCCTTGAGTCCTATATGAAAATGCTTAATTAAGATACCCATATTCGATTCATTTGGCATCTTTCAGCATGAAATATAATCAAAAATCGGGCGCAAAACCACGCTGTAAGTGATTTTGCGCCCGATTTAATGTATAAGTCTTTTTCCGATCCACCGTCACCTAAGAAAAACGCGAATCATCTTCTCATAGAGCTTAGTATACGGCTGGTATCTCATGGGTAGGTCGATAATAGTTTTTTTGTCGACTATGCTCTTCTTATGCGAAAACGCGTCAAATCCTGCTTTGCCATGGTAGGAGCCCATGCCGCTTTCGCCTACCCCGCCAAAGCCCATTTCGCTCGTTGCGAGGTGTATAAGAGTGTCGTTGATACATCCTCCGCCGAATTGTATGCGGTTTTTAACAAAGCTGATGTTCTTTTTGTCCGAGGAAAAGATATAAAGAGCGAGCGGCGAATCCATCGAGTTGATTTTATCCGCGGCTTCTTCAAGGCTTTTGTATTCAAGAATAGGCAGGACAGGTCCGAAGATTTCCTCCTGCATAACGGCGTCATCCCAGCTGACGTTATCCATTATTGTCGGCTCAATCCGAAGGGTCTGCAGGTCGGATTTACCACCAAGCACCGTCTTTTGTGAGTCAATCAACCCTGTTATGCGGTCATAATGCTTTTTTGAAATGATTTTGCCGTAGTTTTTGTTGTCAAGAGGACTTTCACCGTACTGCTTATGAATCTGGCGTATTATCTCCTCAACCAAACGCCCTTTTATGCTTGGGTCGCAGTAAATATAATCGGGAGCAACGCAGGTCTGACCGCAATTTACAAACTTTCCGAATACCATTCTTTTCGCTGCAAGCCTGATATCGGCGGATTTATCGACGATACAGGGGCTTTTTCCGCCAAGCTCCAAGGTGATGGGTATAAGCCTTTCGGAAGCTTTTCTCATGACCTCCTTGCCGACCGTTTTGCTTCCCGTAAAGAAAATGTAGTTGAAGTCACAATCCAGAAGACTGGCATTTTCCTGCCGTCCGCCCTTGACTACGGCGACATACTCCTTGGGAAAACAGTCGCTTATAAGCTTCTCCAAGACATCCGATACGGCGGGCGAATACGCGCTCGGCTTTACAATAGCTGTATTTCCTGCGGCAAGAGCGTCGGTCAAGGGTTCGAGAGTCAGCAAAACAGGATAATTCCATGGACTCATAATAAGAACATTTCCATATGGAGAGGGCTTGACAAAGCTCCGCGAAAGGGTCTGGGCAAGTGGGGTGTGAACCCTGTGTTCCTTTGCAAAGCTGCGCATATGCCGCAGCATATACCCGATTTCGCTCTTTACAAGACCGATTTCACACATATAGCTTTCCTGACAGCTCTTTCCCAAATCGGAATAAAGTGCTTCGGCAAGGAGAGTCTCATTATCATCAACTGCTTTAAGAAGCTTTTTAAGAGCTTCCCTTCTGTATGCTATCGGCAGGGTTTTTCCGGTCAGGAAAAACTTCCTTTGACCGTCTAGAAGCTTCTGGATTTCAGTTTTTTCCATTGGATTTCATCACCTTTCTGTAGATTAGTTCAAGCTCATGGGCATCCCACAGCTTGGGTACGGGATAGAGCGGATTTGCTTCCTTTGCAGCGTACCGCGAAAGCTCCCCTATATCCTCCTCTTTGATTTCTGGGATATACTCGGGTATGCCGTGCTTTAAATTCATCTTTTCTATCGCGGAAATAAAAGCCTCCGCCAGAGCTTCCACGCCTTGGTTCTTGTCTCCAAGACCTGCGCAGACGGCTAATTCCGCAAGCTTTTTGTAAACGCACTCGCCGTACATTCTGAGAACGACAGGCAAAAGAGTCGCATTGGTTCTGCCATGAGGGAGGTTATATTTTCCGCTGAGACTATGAGAAACGGCATGAACATAGCCGACATAAGACCTTGTAAACGCCCTTCCCGCAAGGTGGGAAGCTCTGAGCATAGCTGCCTCCGCCTGAGAGCTTTCATGGCAGCAGGATTTGTCGAGATTTTCAAAAATCAGCCTGACCGCTTCTTTGGCGTCCGCCCTTGTGCCCTTAGTTGTTGAGCGACCTATGTAGGCTTCAACGGCGTGGGTAAGTGCATCTATGCCGGTTTCGGCTGCTATGGACGGCGGCAGGGTGTGTATCATCTCCGGCGCGAGAACTGCGTATCGCGGTATGAGGGGAAAATCGTTTATCGCAAATTTATGTCTTGTTCCGGAATCTATCAAAACCGCTGCAAGGGTTGTTTCGCTGCCGGTTCCTGCGGTTGTTGGGATGGCTATAAGCGTTGGTATGCGCTTTCTGACCTTTAGAATGCCAGCCAACCTGCGAAGCTCAGTATCAGGCTTGACGGCTAAAATCCCCACTGCCTTTGACAGATCCATTGGCGAGCCGCCGCCTAAGGCGATGATTGAGTCGCAGCCGTTTGATTTGTAAATCCCATAAGCCTCTTTTGCAAGCTCTGTAGTGGGATTAGGGAACGCACCGTCATAGAATGCAAAATCTATTCCTGCCTTTTCAAGGCATCCCTTTAAGCCTTCGGCTGCACCCAGCTTTGAAAGGTTGCCGTCGGTTATGATAAACGGCTTTTTGAGATTGGCTTTTTTCACGATCAGCGGGACGTCGGATATTCTGTCAATAATTTCGGGATTCCTGTACGGCAGAATCGGCAGTGCGATTCTCAATCCAATCTGAAATATTCGGCAATATAATTTATAAAACGGATTCATGCTTTTTGACCTTACCCTTTATATATATTTGAGACTTGCGTGCAAATATCTTACAAGGCTTTATTATAGCAAAGAGATGTTGATTTGTCAACATCTTTTTCATATATTTACTCTGTCATTGTCAATTTTGCATACTATAGAATTATAATTTTAGTTCATGTGTGAAAAAATGGGCATAAAGCAGTTTATGCTATAATGGAAGTAAACACAACCATAGCTCACTGCCAGTCGTATACGAAAACGTTTAAATTCCTTTACTCACTTTGAGTTGTATAAAAAATAATTCTCATAATTTGTTGCATTTGTATTTGCAAATTATCCTAAGTATTTTTCCAAAAGTTATTCCCTACCCCTTGAAATATGTCGAATAATATGATACTATAGTAGCAGTTTAAACCAGAACACTAAAATTATCAGGGGTTGAGTCTATGAAGCACGCTTTGTCGCTTACTGCTTTCGGAACGGTAGCCGGGTTGCTGTTTTGCTTCTATGCTCTGCCGAAGTACAAAATATTATTTATTGCCGTCGCTCTTTGCATTGGCTTCGCCGCTCTTGTGATTTCCCGCTTGAATCACAAAATCCGTGCCGAAGCTGCAATGGCGGCGGTTGTTTTTATTTCCATGGCTGTCGCCGGGATATACAACGTCTTCTACACCCACACGCGGGTTGACGCTGTAAAGGAGCTTGTCGGCCAAAACGTTCAGGTGTCGGGAACGGTTGTTGACGTATCCGGCGAGGGCTACTGCCGGATAACGCTGTCAGGCAAAATAAACGGCGTTAAGTGCCGCATGAGCTTTTACAATCCCGAACCGATAGAGTACGGCTCCAAGGTCACGCTGAGCGCGCTGATAAGCGAGATAACCGACTTGGAGGATATGCTCTACAGCTATCCGGACAGGCGGTATGTGAATCTTGATGATGTCCATGTGAGCGGTGTTGAGGACGCAAAGGGTCTTGCAAGGGCTTTTGCCGGAATCAGGATATACAGCCGGAGCGTTTCGCAAAGGCTGGTTTCAATCTGCGGAAAAGAAAGCGGCGGAATACTTGCAGCCATGCTCTGCGGAAATACATCCTTTGTCGATAGAGACATAAGAACGGATATGTCCAGAGCCGGAGTGGGTCATGTTCTGGCAGTTTCGGGAATCCATGTTTCGGTGATTGCCGGATTTATCGCCATAATTATGAAAAGGTTCGGCAGGATAATATCATTTATTTGCAGTGAAGCCGTCATGGTGCTTTTCGTTATATTTTCGGGCGCGAAGATATCCTCGATACGTGCGCTTATCATGATGAGTGTTCTTCTGTTTTCCAATCTGCTTTTGCAGGAGTATTCCGGCAAGGAGTCTATTGCTCTGTGCATTATGATTATGTCTGTGACTAATCCGTATATAGTCGCAAGTCCGTCGTTTATATTGTCAGTCAGCGGAGTGTTCGGCGCGGGGACTGCTGCAAGCGCAGTCATCGACAGCTACAGAATCAAAAGTAAGCTTTTACAAGCGATTACCGTTTCGGCTTGCGCGGCGGCATGTACTCTTCCGGCTGTCGTCTGCTTTTTCAGTGAGGTTTCGCTGGTTTCAGTGGCTGCAAACCTTTTGCTCCTTCCCCTTTGTTCGGCTGCACTTTGCCTTTCTATGATATTTGCAGTGTTGGGTTGTCCTGCCGTCCTTGAAATCATAGTAAGGCTTGCAGCAAAGCTGATTGAGATTGTTACAAAAATCAGCAGGAGAATAAGCTCGCTCAATATCTCGTGGATAGGCGTGAAATGCAGGTGGATAACGGTTATACTTGTTTTGCTCGGCACTGCGGTTGTTGTTATCTATTTATACAGCAGGAGTGTCAAGTCGACAACGAAGGCGGCAGTCGCGGCATATTTCGCCGCTATTGCCGTGTTGATATGCACAGCGGCGATTGAAAACCATCTGGTATACATGAACATCGAGACAGAGAACGGCGGGTTTGTCTGCACTGTTTCTAAGGGTGAAAGCTCAGTTATGATTGTCTCGGATGAGGGGCTGTTTTATACATATACTGACAGTTTGAGCGAGGAGGATTTATCCGGCACTGAGCTTGCAATAATCCTAAAAGACAGCGAAAACGGCAATATTGTTATGAAACAGATGGATTCTGATGTGCAGAGTTATGCTCTGTCACGTTGCGACGATACAGGCATAGATATTTCAGCGTTCGGAATCGAGATAAAAGCTTCGCCCGCAGCGGCGGAGATTGTCCACGGCGGCGGGCGGATTTTTGTAGCGTCGAGAGAAAAGAGCAGTGATGCCGATATTTCTATATCTGTGTTTGATGGGGTGAGCGTTATTAATGATGAGAATGGGGTTGAGATTGTTAGGAGGGAGTTGGAGCGGGAGTTTAGGCTTGAAGTTGGGCGTGGAGCGAATAATTCTGATTCCTGATTTGTATGATTTTACCAAATCAATCGAGGCTTTTCTCATTCTATGAAATCAAACAACGTAAGCTGGTCTTCCTTGAGCGATGTCAGCTTACGTTCTTTTATAACGTCGTCAGGACCAATCTCGCCGAAGAGGAGCGGAGATAAAGGGTTATGCGCCTGAGTATTTTGCATGACTGCATTATTGCTATAATTGGCATAACAATATAGACAGCCGTTTTTACAGGTGTTATATGCTCCTATATCAACGCTGGAAATACAGCCACATTCCGGCCGCTGATTCCGGTCTTTTCCTACAGATAATTTGTATTTTCCTATACGTTCAAAACGCTCTTTGTCGATACAGCTGGCATGAGCAATTCCGAGTTTATCGAGGTCAACCGCTTCGGAACAGGTGTCAATATAGAATCCATACTCTTTTGCTATTTCGGAAAACCTTTGCATCAGTTCGATTTGCTGCTCTTTTGTCTCCGGATGGATTTTCAGCGATTGAGTGTTTCTTGCCGTGTTGCGATAGATGTCAAGAAAACTCACGGTACATTTTTCCGTATAATCGCCCAGTCTTGCCGCCAGAGCTCTGAAATATTTACAATGGTATTCCATTGTATACCTATCATTAAAGAAGATTGGATCATATCGCCAGACAATCTTTTCTCTTCCGATGGACTTCGACAATTGTTGAAACGCCGGAATTATTATGTTGTTCTTGGATGGAATATTCGACTCCACGTCCTTATCATAAGCGGTCAATGTAAACTGAAAGTAGTAATTATATCTTTCAAGTTCGGACAGACGGTTCAGCATGGGTACCGGATTTTTCGTCCAAAAAACAATTCCATCAACGATATCCGGTGACAGACTTATTCTGCTAACCTGATGAATATTCATCGGATTTCTTACCAGAACATACTCTTCATTTAGTCTGTTGAAAAACCAGTCTGAATAGTATGTTGGGATGTCGGTTCTTCTGCTGGCGCTTATTATCATTGAATCGCCTCCTTGTATCGTAATTCAGTCATGACTAATTCGCCTATTTGATGGTCACAAGGTCATATTCGACAATTGGGCAGCCTTTGGATTAATTTTTCTGCGCATTTTAGTCATCCTCTCCGAACCACCTATTATACATAGCCTTCAAAAACTCTTTTGTCATTGGAAAGCCGGAGCTTGCACCGATTACGGAATCTACACCGCAATATGGGCATATAGCTGTGACTTTCTCATCATCCCGCTCAGGACACCATTCTTTAATCCTAGATGGCGAGAAAATTTTCAGACAATAAAAACAGCCACATTTGCTATCGTGAGATAATGTGTCTCTGTTATATCTTGAAGCTTCATGCGCTGCTATGAATTCGCTTTCTGTCATTTTGATTTATCTCCTATGAGTCAATCATGTTAAAACACCAGCTTGAATTGTTCTTCACTGTCCTTCATTTTATCTGCAAATTCGGCATAGTCAGCGGCATTTGCAGGGATTTTCAAGCCGTGTTTGATTACTCTGATATCGCTTCTTGGCTTGACGTTATCTTCATAGGTTGTGCCGCGATTCATCAATAGCACTAAATCGTCAGCCGTGCCCGCTTCTGGATATAGATAATAACCTGTCTTGGCATCAAACCTGAACATATATGCAAGCAACTGAAGGTAGTCTCGGTTCCCGATATTGTCCATCGGCTTATACTTGGCATCGGCGATGATTCTTGTTTCGCTGTTTCTACTGATAAAGTCGGGATAGATTGAACCTATTTTACCACTTTCACCGCTAAACAGCCACTGTTTATCTTTGCCTCTCTTGTTCATCGGGTGATAAAATTTTTCCTTAATGAGTGATGAGACATATTCCTCCCACAGCCATGCTCCGTCAAACAAAATTCCATATATCTGCCGCGAGCCAAAGCCAATCTGATGCTTTTGGTGACGGAGAATCAGAATACACAGCCTTTGAAGAGCAAGGTATTCCCGAAAATATGCATGGCGGATGGGGTTCTTTCTGTTTTCATCAACAATTTTTTGCCTGTCGCATGCCTCGTATTTAGGAGTTGCGCTTATAACAAGTTTTACCTCGTCCTTTACTTTGATAAGAAGCTTGTTCCCGTATGACTTACGTTTTATAAACTCTATGGTATGGCGCACCAGCTCGGTCAGGCTGTTATCATATGAGAATTCCCTTTGATTATATGCGACTTTTCCTGTAAACGGAGTGTTCTGTTTAATGTGCCTTGCGATATCTATTGTCCCTTTAACATTGCCATCATTATACCTATGATAGATATATTCTTTGAAAAGACCCTTTCGCATGGCGATCTTCAGGTAATATGGAAACAGAAACAGCAGAAAGTTAAACAGCTTGTTATTCTGATCTGCATCCGACTCTAAGTCTACAATGTTTGGAAAGTCAAGAACTTTGCTTATAAGATATCTGAAAAAGTGATCCTCACCCTTTCCACAAAACCTTGATTCTATAATAAGCCTCTCATCCCCACAGCCCAGAAAACCCATGATATTGCCGAAACGGTAGGTGTCGTTTATTCCTTGAAGAATCATCTGGTCCTTTGTTAAGTCCTCAGCGTCTTTAAGAATCTCCGGAAATACGAATATACCTTCCCTTTCGAGCTGTTCAAGAGTCTTATTGGCTATCTTACCGGTTAGTGTTCCTATATCAGAAAAAGTGTCTTTTTTATACTGCGAATTATCCTTGATTCTGAGCTGTTTCATTTGCATCGCCTTCCGCTTTTTCAATATAGCCGTATGCCTTTGCAAATTTCTTCATCAGTCCAGCTTCGTCATACATACCCCTGATGTATTCCTGCAAAAGTGGCTTGAGATAATCAGTCCACAGCTGATCAAAACCAATCGTTTTCAATTTCAAGAAGTAAGACGCACCGATCTGATAGTTTTCATTCAAGTCCTCGACTCTTGCAATTTCATCGTTCAAGGATTTCATTCGACCGATAGCTTCTGCTTTCAGGTTTTCATCTTCAAGTTCATCCAGCATCTCTGTGTAATCATTTGCCTTAAGCTCTATAAAGCGGAAACGTCTGCGCATTGCAAAGTCGAAGCTGTCAACAGAGCGATCGATATCATTCATTGTGCCAATGATATAGACATTCTCCGGAACATAGAATTTCTCATCAGGATCGGAATGCAGATTGGAATACTGCGTGGATATTTCGCCCGCTTTGCCCCTGTATCCCGGATCGATAGAATAGAACAGCTCTCCGAAAATCTTTGAAATTTCGCCGCGGTTGATTTCATCAATGATAAAGACATAATTTTTCTGTTCTTCAACCTTGGCTGTTGATTTTTTAGCTTTGTTTTTAAGCTTCAGTATTTCCTTGTATATGATATAGTCGTAGGAATAACCCTGCGTAGCAAACGTCTTGCCAAAGAATGATGAAATGTCTTTTATCTTATCAAATTCTTTTCCCGATTCAAGCATTCGCCGTATCTCATCAAGATTCAAAGTGAGCTTATTAGCAGAGGCATTTGCAGGGATGGAGATATAAACGTGATCATCATCCACGCTTGTAATGGTGAATTCATTTTCATTTATCGTCTTAAATGTGTCTACACCAAGCTCAATATTTGAAAAGAACTCCGACATTGCTTCCTGAACAGAGATTTCCTTTGCAATTGTTTCTTTGGTTTTACGGGAATTTTCATAATTCTTTCGTGCGCGAGCGACAAACTTTTTGAATATTCCGTCCTGAAGCTCAAAGCCCATCGTGCCGTCGTCATTTACCTTTGGTCTTAAGCCCTCGACAAAATCAGAGTAATCATAGCTCGGATGGAACTGAACAAACTCCACCTGCTTTTTCTGCTCGTCCGTAAGGCTTGCATAATCATCGGATTGACCTTTAGTAATAATATCCGCGGCAATTTTCTTGGCAAGATACGACTTGCCTGTACCCGGAGCGCCGCGGAAAATCAGATTCTTTGATTCAATCAACATGGAAGAGAATGTATTTTTGTAGCCGGTAAACGGTATGGCAGGCTTATCGGGAATGTCTATCGCCGAATTAACCAGTTCCGGATGTTCTTCTTTTCCATTTCCTTTTTCATCTTCATATTCTTCACGATATGTAAGGACAAATTGATCTCCGTCCTCGCCGAAACGCTTAAGACATTCCTGTACAAAAAGGAGTGTAGAAAAAATGTTCCAGCTGTAAATGACAAACTGACTGCCGTCTTTGCAGTTATAAGTCAAAAACTCCAAGGTGTTTTTATACTTTTTGTATTCCTCCACGCTTGGATAAATCCCGCAGATCAATTGGCTATCGGGTTTATACCTGCAAACCGGAAAATTCTTTTTATCCTCATCAGACAGAGCGGAAATCTGATTCTCAAAAACTTGACAAGCAATGCGCGGCAGGGTCATATTGGAATTTTTCCTTTCCATCTTGTTATAGTTGCGGCGAACTATCGTTCCATCTGCTCTTTTGAAATACACATCTATCGGCACATGACCGTCCCCAAGGCTCAGATTATCCGTTGTAAATTTCTCATCGGTTGATATAATTTTGTCAGCGGTAATAGTCAATATAAATTTTTCCTGCTGTTTAATCTCAATTCTGAAGCCATGAGACTTTAGAAAGTTTTTTGCTTCAACCGAATTATAGCCCGATATCTCAATCCCCGCTCCGTTTGCTATATGTACAGCCACGGCTATGACATACTTCACCGGATACTTTTTTCCGTTTTCAGAAACAAGCTCATATTTTGTGCTCTGATTCTGAGAAGGCACTCCGTGATCATTGATATACTTTAAGGCTTCTATGATGTCCTGCTTATTTATATTGGGAATAGCCATACTGTACCTCCATACAATGTTAAGTCATAATTTTAGGAGAAAAAATTTTCCCGCTTGATGATTATATCTATTTTACATTATACACCATAATACCATGTTTTTCAATCCTTTCAAGATTAAAAATCTCTTAGCGAGTATCGTTAAAAACATAAAAAACAAAGCCACTATAAATCAATCACGACATCAAGAAATCCAAAGACCGCTCCTAGGCAGAACGGTCTTTCTGACTTTCTTCAACCATCGCGCGAACTTTAGCATCGCGGACGGCTTTTTCAACCTTTGGGATATTCACCTGCATAAATACCTTTAGTATGTAGTCAACAGTGACATCCGGGGGATTTGGGTTATGAAATCTGTAATTGAGTTTTTTCTTCAAGGCGGGTGCCTCCTTAATTTATGTATTAGACATAAATATCAGCCTGCCTGCGTTATGTCGACGAAGTATTCTGTTTATTGAGTCCATCATCTCATAATGTTCCTTTTTGGTACCGTGATATCTGTGACCATCCTGAAAGCTCACGGGATTCATGACTATATGTATATGAGGATAAAATGAATCCTCATGGACGGCATATGCTGCTTGATATTCTCTTCCAAAGCAATCAACAATTTCTTCTGCAATTACGTTTGCTTCTTTACAGTTTCTGACCTCGCCCTTATTGAAGGATATAATGAAGTGTCTGCACTGAACGCCATCCGTTTTACCGTATTTTTCGGACACTTCATTCATGCTCTGAGCGATATTGTTCGGGTCTCCCATAGACCCTCCACGGAAGCCGTGAGGTGTTTTCGCAGGATTCATAATATATCCTATAACCTGCTCTTTGGCTTTTAAATCGCGATACTTTCCTTTGCTGTTTGCTGTTTTAAATATTGGCATATAATCATCTCCTGATAAATTCACGCAAGGGGAAGAACGTTGATGTCCTTCCCCGCCGGGGTCCCCAATATGTTTTTAATATGTATGTTGCTTTGTAAATTTTTACATTTGATTGTACATCGGTATCGGGCGTATTTTGATTGACAAAGTTGGGACTTACTATATTCGCACAATGATTAGATGTCCGCCAAGATTTAGCATTATTTCAGGAGATGCAAACATCTTCGAGAAGTGCGCGATGAGTTCAGGCTGGAGTGAGGTGAAGTCCTCATCTCCCAGACCTACGATTAAGAATGTCCCTGCTATGTAGTCATATACGTTTCCCTGCTCATCGCGAAGGGCGCGGTTGAATGGCGAGGATTTAAGCTTGGATTCTTCGTCACAGACAAGTGCGGCGGGTTCCTCCCATGGATAAACGGCTTGAATGCATCCGCCTACTTCACGTTGAAGCGACTCTAGAGTATGCTCTATTTCTTTTACGTATGGCTTGCGCTCAGGTTCGATTACTAATACGGTTATTTTTGACATTTAAATTCTCCTTTGCTATGCGAATATAAATTCTTCGATTTCGTCAAGCGTGTAGCCCTCGACCAAGAGTTCGTCAATGTCCTCAGGCATATAGCCGAAATGGTACGCTATATGTTTCATATCGTCAAGGTACTGCTTTTCCGCCGGGTCTAATGCGGAGATTGATGGCTTGCTTGGCGCAGACCAGATTTCTTCCCAGCCGTGGCTATATGGGAAGTAACAGTTGTAGTTATAATACAATCCCATATCGTCGAATTTGGAGCGGGTTTGTCTGCCGTTGCTATCAATGCGTAAGATATCCCCACTTTCAAGCTTGACTTTATCATGCTTTCCGAAGTTGAGATAGAGCTTCTTTAATCCTGCTTTCAAGATTTCTTCGGTGGAGGCATAGATGTAAAGTCCTCTTTCGGGATAATGATATAAGCATAGTGGATTATCTCCTTTGACTATGTAAAGATTGTCCGAGGAATCTAAGACCGTGATGGTCATACTACCTTGAAGCTGTTCTGCCATATATCTCAAGCTGTCAAAAGATAGCTCCTTCTTGCTTTCTATAAGCTGTACGGCTATGTAGCTGTCGGTTTCAATATGGGTCAAGGGAAGGCTTTCGATTTTCCTTATTTGTTCATCGTTGTAGATAACCCCATTGTGGGCGAGAGCAAATGAAACATCAGCTCTGCCATAGAAAGGATGGTTGTTGAAGTTGAGCTTTTCAGAGCCTTGGGTTGCCATTCTTGTATGCCCCATAACCGCGCTTACTCCGTCAGGGACGTTGTATCTCATGATGTGAGCGGGAAGCGGGCGTTTATATATCCTAAGTTTTCCGTTATAGTTGTACGCTATACCAGTAGCATCTGTACCTCTTGCTTCACAAGCGGTTGAGAGGACTGAAAGCAAACGGTTCATCTGTCTTTTGCTCAGGCTATGGTTATAATCGAGTATTCCAAACAGACAGCACATTATATTTCCTCCTCTCCATTGACCGGCTCATTGATATAGATTTCTCGTTCTTTCAGATACTGAATAAGCTCAGGTTCCTTACAAGACTTGACGAAAGATGTCCAAGAGAGATTCTGCACATCATAGTCAGATAAATAATAAGCCACCTCGCAGATGTTGTTTACTAACTGCAAAGTGGCAAGGAGAGTGTTTAATTTGAGGGTGCCTCTAAAGATTCTGAATTCTATAGTGTCATAATTTTGAAGATTTACACAGGCATATCTCCCCTTACTTGTACCTTTCTTTACGTGTTCCATCAGCTCTTTGGGTGTATCCTTGTATCCATATCTTGCCGCCCAATTATCTAACTGCCTTTGAGTGCGGCGTGAGAATTTAAGAAGTTCATCCCAATGCTTCTCGAAGAAGAAAAGGATTCGTCCTATACAGCTTTCCTGTTCCTCAACGTTTCTTCCAAGGGAGCTTCTGTTTACATGAACGTGTAAACCGCAAGTACCCGCCTGATGAGATATGTAACCCATGCTTTTAGCTTCTCTCAAAACATCAGCCCACGGCATTTTGTTTAAGTGATAGTCTAAGGTCATTGGATGGGTTACTATCTCAAAACCGTCATGAAGTGAGCCGTCATGTTTGCAATAGATGTGGTCTGAGCTTGTATTACCTATGGACATTATTCTATCAGCATTTCTGTCGCTTTCTCCGGCTTCATCGATTTCAAGTTCTACTCCAAAGAATCTGTTGCCATTGCCGTAGAAGATGGGGTCAGGTTTGTAATAGTAATCTTCCACTCCATAACCTCTTTCAAGTCTGCTGAAGCAGTCATAGCAGTAAGGGTCATCATCGCAGCGGTCGCGGTAGTATGTGTCATCGGCGTGGATTAACCTTCCACAATCGACACAGGTGTTGTAGTGGTCGTCGTAGCAATCCTGACAGAGCGGGATAGTTGTTGAGCCTGCGTTATCTTCGAGCAAGAGCAGACAACCGCAGTTGGAACAGACAACAGTGTTATCTGGAAGACAGCTTTCGCAGACATAAAAGCCGCCCTCAACGACTGTGAGGGCGGATAAGGGGTATTCACTGTCACAACAGTGACAGAAGCAGGTTTCCTCTTCATGGGATTCGGGGACGGATGTTTTAGATTCGTTGGCTTTTGTGTTGGTGCTAATGTTTGACATGATATTACCTCCATGCAATTTTATTTATGTTCCGGGGTGCGTCGCCCCGTGCTACATGGAGATAATATTTAATTGAAAATTGGAAAATTACGAAATCATCATGAAAGACGAAGTAAGAAAGTTTAGGCAGACTGTCCCTAAAAGACAATCAGCTATTTGGAATGATAGCGAGACGCAGGAGTTTCTGAGAATGCATCATGCAGCCGCATTTGCATTGATCTGATCGATGATTCTTTTGATTCCTATCCATACAGATATATCGGCAAAGACATCAACTATGCTTCCCCTATCTGTAAATGGAGTTTCCTGTAAAACAGACATATCCTTCATTACGCCATTATGAACGACATATTCTATAATCTGGTTTACAAAATAAATTTGATCGGCATTAAGTCTTGCACTGCTAAGATATTCAGAAAACGCCTGCTTAGCCGCAGCCATATCAAGACCCACGATCTCACGCACAAATTCGCCAAGAGGCTTATCACCGTATTCAGCCTCGTAATCAGCTTTGCTTCCAACTTCGCTCCACATGATTCGTTCAAGTGCTTTGATATCTTCAGAATCCAATGGCACATTGCCTTTAAGTTTGGAGATGGCTTTCTCATTCTGATGCTGACGGATATAAAACTCCGCCTTTGCTTTATAATTGGCAAGATCATTGCTGTCAAGTTCTGATTCGTGCCAATCAGTTGAAAGAATTTCATCGCTGAAGTTTGTAATATAGTGCACAGCAGTTTTCGGAATATATTTCATCAAATCACGTAGATTTTCACGAATGTGCTCAAACTCGTTGATTCCTGCATTTTCAAGATAATCTGTATGCAGAATCTTGTCTATCAATTCTGACTGAGCCATGATTTCAGGAATATTTGCTACGCCAGCTATACCACTTACCTTTTTACATAGGTCAGTACGGGCACGGGAATATTTCTTTCCTGCAAGGTATGCAAGTTCAATTCCGTACATCAATGCATCAAATCGAACCGCCGACGCTTCGTCCTTGTCGGGAATAATCAAGGGAGCCAATTCATCTGCAATCAAAAGTGTATCCTCATAAGTCAAGGAAACATAATTATCAGGATTAGCAAACTGCTCCACATACTTCAGATGCTGACGAACCGCAAAATTTTCTTTATTCAGCTCTTTCACCTTGCACGTCATATCGTCAACAATGCTTTTGCGAAATGCAATTAAATCATCTGTTTGATACTCAAGATTCTGCAATTTAAATGCAATCTGCGCTTTTAGCTGAAAGATAGCACCTTGCAGAGCAATTTGATTGGCAGTAGGTTTGCCTTCATTCATGCGGAAGAATTCAAAGTTACCGCAGAAGTCGAAAATATAGAATTTATCTTTGTCCTTTCCGTCTATCAGACTGTCACAGCGGCGTGTACCTCGTCCAATCATCTGCCAAAACTTTGCTTTACTCATTACTTTTTTAAAGAATACAAGGTTAAGCACCTCAGGTACGTCAATGCCGGTATCGAGCATATCAACCGAAATAGCAATTTGAGGCAGTTTCTTGGGGTCGGAAAACTCATCAATTGCACTCTGCGCATATGTCATATAGTTGTCGATAACCTTGGTGTAACCAGACAGATGAGGATATTCCTTACCGAAAATCTCGTGTATCTTTTCGGCGTGATCGTGATTCTTTGCAAAAATAATTGTCTTGCCAAGCTTTTCACCATAGTCTATGCGCAGACCGTTCTGCATCAGGATATGAAGCACTTGACGGATTGTATCCTCGTTAAACACCCATTCATTGAGAGCTGACGACTCTATACTTTCGGGAAGTTTGCCGTTTTCATCCTCAAAGGTGTTTTCATAGGCTTCCTTGTCCACATCCGACAGGTCATCATAAACGATACCTTTCTCTATAAATTTCAGTTTACTTTCAACCGACATAAAATCTACAAGATAGCCGTCCTTGACTGCTTGCGCAAGCTCATATCCATATGTCGGGACACCGTTTTCAAGCTCAAAAATCTCATAGGTGTTCTTATCGATCTCGTCCTTGGGCGTAGCGGTAAGACCCACCAACGGCGCATCAAAGTAATTGAAAATATCCTTGTATTTATTATAAATAGAGCGGTGAGCTTCATCCACAATAACAAGGTCAAAATGTCCGACAGTAAACAATTTGCGATCGTTTTCATCCTTAATTGTGTCAATACAGTTCATCATTGTCTGATAGGTTGAGAATACACAGCGGGCGTCAAAGTTCTCCTTATCCTCACAGAGATTGTTCACTGATAGGTCTGACATCATATTGACGAATGCGCGCTTTGCCTGCAGCACAAGAGAATTGCGGTCTGCAAGGAACAGAATATTCTTAACCCATCCGTGTTCGAGCAAGATTTTGCACAGTCCAATTACTGTCCTTGTCTTACCTGATCCGGTCGCCATAACAAGCAGAGCTTTACGACGATTTTTCTTGTCAAACGATTCACAGACTGCTTTAATTGCACCCTCTTGATAGTAGCGTCCTGCAATTTTCTTGTCAACAAATACGTTTTTCAAGCTTGTGCGCATTGACCGAAGATTGAAAAGCTTTTCAAGGTCACGCTTGGAATAAACGGACGCTACACGGCGTTCGGGATAAAATTTATCATCCCAAATGCGCGTATCAAAACCATTGGATAGAAAGATGACAGGACGGCGACCGTATTTTTGCTCCAAAAGGTCGGCATAGAGCTTTGCCTGCTGTCTACCCTTGGAAACATCCACGCAGGTGCGCTTGGCTTCAAGCACTGCCAAAGGCTTACCATCGTCACCATATAGAACATAATCGGCATATCCGACCCCGCTCTTGTTCGGCATACCATAAAGCTCGACCTCATCTAGCCAATCCTTGCCCTCAACCCAGCCTGAATCCTGAAGCATAAAGTCGATGTAAATCTTTCTTGTTTTGTATTCCGATAGGTCAAGTAGCTTCGGGACATAGGTGAGCTGCTGCTCAGCACGGCGGGCGGTCAGTTCTTCCTTAAGTGCCTTGTTTTCCTCGACGAGCTTGTCCAGATCAATATCAATTTTAGGAACAATGGGACCTATCTCCCCTGCCGGCTTTTCGAGCAGAGTGCGGTCGAACTGCCCCTGCGTGTACTCAGGTGCATAGTAATATGCCACCTCGTCAAGAAAGATATAGAGGTTTTCGAGGCAAAGCTCGGCTTGATCCTTGGTTACCTTTTTGCCGTCATGTGCGGCATTGTTGCCTACTTTGCGGATGAAGTCCATGCGTTTCCAGATATCTGGACCGATGATATCACGGAATTTCTCTTCGTTCATCAAACAGACAAGGCTATCCTGATAGGGCATGACAAGATCACGATCAACAGAATACATGAATTTGACCGCAAACTCCATAGCCCTGCGGCAGTTGATGACGCAGGAATCAACATCAATATGTAATAGCTTCTCTGCCGAGATCGCCACTTCTGCAAATGGGGCGAAGTCGGGGGTGGAGAGTAGGAAGGTGAAGTTGGACATATCGAATCACCTATATTATTTTCTGTTCATCTTGATTAATAGATGATAGATTAGATACTATATTAGTTAACAGCGAACTATTATATTCCCTGATTTGATAAATGGTGGGTTCAATTATCAATAGTTTTCTATTACTTTTATCAAAAAAGAATAAAGGGATATAATTGTTTTTTGTTTGTCTGTTTTCTTCTCTGGTGTGAATCAAGCCCAATTCTTGTGTTATATTACTTATTCCAAGAGATTCTTCATTATTTTCTTGGCATATTAAATTAATCTCTTTCTGCAATTCATCAATAGGCAGCCCGTTTTGCGAATAATCAGTTTCATTCTTTACTACAAGTCGTAAAATAGCAC
>ENA-ORMR01000953-ORMR01000953.1-human-gut-metagenome-genome-assembly--contig:-NODE-953-length-24586-cov-3.182341_pt1 | contig 24586 bp, 19 predicted proteins | sample MGYA00242107_ERZ509003 | MGnify/ENA primary metagenome ERZ509003 (study PRJEB26280, sample SAMEA2338699) | human gut metagenome | biome: human gut; feature: human-associated habitat; material: faeces... | reverse complement strand
GGCACCGTCTCGGCGCAGGGTGTTTCGCGTTCGGCTCAGCGTCTCGGATCAGGCGTATGACTGGCAGGCTCAGCCTCCGAGAACCGCGCTGTCCGTGACAACGGCGAGTGCTTTTTCCTGAAGCACCGCCTGCATGAAGAACGGCATTCCGTAATCAGTAATATAGGAATCGTACATTGTCTCGCTGTACGAGGAATTTCCTTCGTTCGCTTTCGCAATGTATTCCTTTACGTCTTCCTCGTCCGCCGTGAGCCCTTCCGCTTCGGCTATCGCCTGGAAGATGAGGCGGATCTTTCCGTCGGATTCGAGATCCTCTCTGTTTGCTTCGCAAAACTCGTCAACGCTCGAATATCCGGCAGCCTCAACGTAATCGTCGAGGGTCTTCTGATACTGTGACGCGTAGTCGGTGTAATAGTTGAGCATTGTATTCTTGCAGAAATCGTAGATCGCGTCGGGAAGATCGACCGTGCTGTTTTCGAGAAGGCAGCTTTTTATATATTGGGTGATGCTCTCTTCGCGGATCGAATTTTCGATGTACTCGCGCACCTCGGCGACAGTCGAAAGTCCGTATGTGCCGTAGAGATTCTCCTTAACGAAGTCATCGGTGAATTCGGGGTCGGCGTACTCCGTGATGTAGTTGATCTCGGTTACGAAAAGAGCGTCCTTGCCCGCGAGGTCGGGATTGTTCGGATACGGTACGGGGAACGTGACCTCGACATTCACGGATTCGCCGGGCATATGACCGATGAGCTGCTCGAGAAAATCGTCGATGTAGGAGGTGACACCGATCGTGACATCGGTTCCGTTTCCGCCGGTCGAGCCGTTCTCGAATTCGACGCCGTCGATCGATCCCACATAGTCGATGTTCACCGTATCGCCGTCGGCTACGGCGCGGTCGGTGCGCTTTAATGTGGAGCGGAAATTCGAAATTACGGTTTTGATCCGCGCATCAATGTCTTCATCCGACGCGGTGCAGTTCTCCGCGGGAATGTTTATGCCTTTGTAGTCGCAGAGCTTTACATGGTCCGACGCGCGGATGCCGTCGAATTTGCCGTCTGCGGCGAGCCCGAGGCTGTATTTCGGCGATGAGGACTCGGCAGGTGCGGTGTCTGCGGCGGTATCGGTCACACCCGAAGTCTCTGCGGTGCCCGAGGTCTCGGCGGAGTCATCCTTTTTTTCGGAGCAGGAGAAGAGGGACGCGGCGAGGATGGCGGCGAGAAGAGCGCATATGGCGCGGCTTGAATTTTTCATATAAACTCCGTTTGCCCGTGGGGCTTGAATTTTGTTTTATCGGTAAGGGAAGCGCGCGGCGTTTCGGCATATGATGCGCATATCGGCGCGGTGTCATGCGGGCGTTTTGCAGTGTCGGTGCGGTGTCGTGCTTCCCTTGAAAGACAGTGCAAAGGGGACGCGGTATGCGCCCCCTTTATTCGTTATTTCCGAACGGCGTCAGGTTGTCGGAATCTTGTAGATGTTATCGAGGTTTACGGTGATCTTGTCTCCGCCGTGAGCCTCTTCGAATCCCTTGTAAGCTTCCTCATACTGCGCGTTCTTCATCGCGGTATCGACGTCGAACTTCCACTTGGTCATTCCGTCGCCCTTGTACATGACGATGTAGTAGTAAGTAGTCGATGAAGTGGAGGTCGATGAGGAGGTGCTCTCCTTCGAGAAGATGTCGCGGTCGCCGTCGGCGCGGCTCTCGTCCCAGAGCCATGCGTTCATTTCGTCAATGTCGAAGTCGTCCTTGCCGATGTTCTCGTAAAGCGCGTCCTTCGCGGTGGAGCGGCTGTATTCGTCGGCGAGCTCGATAAACTTGGCATCCTTGTCCTCTGCGGAATTGAGCGCCTCGTTGATGGTGTCGATCGTCGAGGTGATGCTTCCGGAATCGGAGGAGGAAAGCGCGATCACGCGGGCGTTCTTCGTCGTGTATTCCTCACGGTACTTGGGTGCGGTGAGAAGGTATACTTCGCAGGTGCCGTCGTCATGGGTGTGAAGGAAGGTCTTGTTTGCCTCGGTCATGTCGAACAGGGCTTTGATCTCGTCGCTGTCCTCGCTGTAGGATGCGCCCTTGGTCTCGAGCTTCGACATTGCGGAGGTCACGTTCCCGTCGAGCTTGTCGGTGTCGGTCTCGGATGCGTATACCACGGTCTTGAGGTAATTCTCAACGTAAGCCTTGAACTGCTCAACATCGGTAATCGCGGCGAGCGAATCGGCGCTTGCCTTGATCTGAGCCTTGTACTCCGCGTCCTCGTCCTCTTCTTTGCTCTCGGCGGAGGTATCGGTCGAAGCATCGGTGTCGGTGCTCTCGGCATCTCCGGCGGAGGTATCGGTCGAGGTGTCCGCGGAGGTTTCGGTATCTGCGGAGGTGCTGTCGGCGGTCTCGGGGGTATCGGTCGATGCGGCGGTGTCGGTTGAAGTATCGGTATCTGCCGAAGTGTCGGTATCCGTTGAGGTGTCGGCGTTCTTTACGTCGCTGACCTTGAAGGTGTAGGAGAGGTAGTCGATCTTGAGGAAGTCGTTCTCATGCTCGGAGAAGTATCCCGCGAGGTCGCTGTCGGAGTGCTCGTAGGAATCCATGACGCTGTTGTAATAGCTGTATGCGAGCTGGCTCATCTCCATTGCGCTGCGCACGTCCTTGAGATTTACGCCGTAGCCGTAGTAGTTCATCACATACTGCGAAACGGAGTAGCCTCTCTGGGATGCGGTGTCCTTGATCGTCTGTATCGATTCGTCGATCGACGCGCGGTCATCGTCGGAAAGCTCAAATCCTACGGACTTCGCCTGCTCGCAGAGAGTGAGCATCTGCTTGACGGAGGGAATGGTGACGCTCTGCATGAAGTAGTCGTACCATGTTCCGCCGCTCGGGTAGTTCTGGGTCTTCAGCGATTTGGAGGTGTCGAGTCCGTAATACTGATAAACGGTCGAATTCTTCGAAAGCTCGGACGAGAGATTCGTAGTGAAGAAATACGACATCTGTGCGTTGTTTACTTCATAGTTTTCACTTTTGACGGCTACCGTGTGGCGGAGGAAATATCCGTTGTTTCCGAGCAGGGTGTAAGTGAAAACCGAGCCGATTATCGCAACCGCAAGCACGCACGCGACGGTGATGAGTACGGTTTTGAGCCGGCTGTTCTTGGAATTTTTGGTTTTTACCATTTGTTCGGTACCAGACCTTTCATTTACGTTGACATCAAAATGATGGATGTGATATAAAATTATATCACACATTGCGGAAATAATCCAGCGTTTTTTGTAAAATTCACAAATAATAAGGTTCGGGGATGAATAAAATCCGCGTTTCCGCACGGCGGGGGCTATTTCGTGGTCTCGAGCGCCTTGATCCTGTCGCGCAGGAAGGCTGCCTCCTCGAATCTGAGCTGCGATGCGGCTTCCTTCATTTCACGCCGCAGCGCTTCGATCTGCGCGTTCCGCTCGTCCTTCGTCATGGAGGGAGCCTTCTCTCCGCGTTTCTTCTTCGAGCCCTTCTCCGGGGCGGCGATGCGTATCGGCTCCGCGATCTCCTTGACGATCGTCTTCGGGGTTATGCCGTGCTCGAGGTTGTACGCCTCCTGGATCGTGCGGCGGCGCGCCGTTTCGCCGATCGCCGCCTCCATCGATTTCGTCACGGTATCCGCGTACATTATGACGCGGCCGTCTGCGTTTCGCGCGGCTCGTCCGATCATCTGGATCAGTGACGTTTCCGAACGGAACAGCCCTTCCTTGTCCGCGTCGAGGATCGCAACGAGCGTTACCTCGGGCAGGTCGATTCCCTCGCGCAGCAGGTTTATTCCGACAAGCACGTCGTATACTCCGGCGCGCAGGCTGCGCAGAAGCTCTGTCCGCTCCATCGTTTCCACGCTGTGGTGGATGTACTTGACCTTCACGCCGCGCGAGTCGAGATATTCCGTGAGATCCTCTGCCATCTTTTTCGTAAGAGTGGTGACGAGGGAGCGCTCTCCCTTCTCCGAGCGGCTGAGCACCTCCCCGATGAGATCGTCCACCTGTGTCGCCACGGGGCGCACCTCGATCACCGGATCGAGAAGTCCCGTCGGGCGGATTATCTGCTCGACGATCTGACCGGAGCGGCTTCTCTCGTATTCCGCGGGGGTCGCGGATACCGCGACGGTCTGACCGAGCTTCTTCTCGAATTCCTCGAAGAAGAGCGGGCGGTTGTCGTATGCCGAGGGCAGGCGGAAGCCGTAATCGACGAGATTCTTCTTTCTTGCGCGGTCGCCGCCGCTCATGCCGCGCACCTGCGGCAGCGTGACGTGGCTCTCGTCGATGAAGGTGATGAAATCGTTCGGGAAGTAGTCGAGAAGCGTGTACGGCGTCGAGCCGGGCTCGCGCCCCGCGAACACGCGGGAGTAGTTCTCGATTCCCGAGCAGTAGCCGATCTCGCGGAGCATTTCGAGGTCGTATCTCGTCCGCTCCTCGATCCGCTGAGCCTCGATCAGCTTGTTCTGCGATTTGAAGTATTCGACCCGCTCCTCCATCTCCCGTTCGATCTCCTCGTATGCGCTCTCGCGCATATCCGGGGACACGATGTAGTGATTCGCGGGATATACGGCGGCATAGGTGAGATCCTGCACGACCGAGCCGGTGACGGGATTTATCTCGGACACACGGTCGATCTCGTCGCCGAAGAATTCGAGCCGCAGCGCGCGGTCGTTTGAGTTCGACGGGAACACCTCGAGCGTGTCGCCCTTCATGCGGAATTTGTTGCGCGCGAATTCGATATCGTTGCGGTTGTAGCCGATCGAGATCAGATGCTCCGCTACATCATCGCGCGAGAGCATCATGCCGGGGCGGATCGACGTGACCTGTCCCGCGTATTCCTCCGGCGGACCGAGCGAGAATATGCAGGAGACCGACGCCACGATGATCACGTCCCGCCGCTCGAACAGTGCGGACGTCGCGCTGTGGCGCAGGCGGTCGATCTCCTCGTTTACCGAGGAATCCTTTTCAATATATATATCCTTTCCGGGGACGTACGCCTCGGGCTGATAGTAGTCGTAATACGACACGAAGAATTCGACGGCATTCTCGGGGAAGAACGTGCGGAATTCGGTGCAGAGCTGTGCGGCAAGGGTCTTGTTGTGGGCGAGCACGAGCGTCGGGCGGTTCAGCCGCGCGATCACGTTCGCCATGGTGAAGGTCTTGCCGGAGCCGGTGATGCCGAGGAGTGTCTGCCACGGCATTCCCGCTTCAAGCCCCGCGCAGAGCAGGTCGATCGCCTGCGGCTGATCGCCCGTCGGGGAGTACGGTGAAACCAATTTGAATTTGTCCACTTCCGACCTCCTTTTGGTATATAGATAAGTATACCCCCTGCACGGCGAAATGTCAAGCGTGCGGCGCAGAGCGGCAAAGGACTTTACGGGACAGGCCGATTCGGGCTTTGATGTGAGGGGGCGGAGGACTTCGGAGTATGACTTTTCGCTCCCGGATCGCGTTCGAAATGACGGCGCGGACGAAAAAACAGCACGAAACACGAAAAAAGTGAAAAAACACTTGACAAAGCGAAAAGTATTTGATATAATAGCCGATGTCAAATGCTGCTATGGCTCAGTTGGTAGAGCACATCCTTGGTAAGGATGAGGTCCCCAGTTCGAATCTGGGTAGCAGCTCCAAAAAAAGCACTTGCGGATGCAGGTGCTTTTTGGTTTGTCCGCCTTCCGCCTGTTGGCGGGGGATATCCGATTTGCGGTTCGGTGAGCGCAGCGCCCGGCGGCCTGTCCGGCATTGCGATCGGATTTTCGCGGGGCTTTGCACGGCGGTTGTTATCCTCGACTGCAGGCGAGAGGGGCTTTGCACGCTTTCTTTCATTATTATAAATCACAAATTGCGCGTGACTGCGGGGCGTCTGCGCCTCCGCGTCTGCGCTTTCGCTGCCGTGTGCGGGATTTCGTCCGTGCGCGGCTTTTTCATTTACCGACGGGCGGCGAGGATCTTACCGGAGATGCGGAATTTCGCCGGAAATGTTTTTTGCCGGGAGGCACACTTGCGCACGGCGCTCCCCTCATCCGCCGAAAAAATTTTCCCCGCAGGTGCGCGCTGTCGGGCGAAGGTGTCTTTCCGACGGATTTTCCGTTCGGATCGCGGGGGGCGAAAATGCGTTCGTCAAAGCTCCAAAAAACGACACATTTTGCAAGTTTGAGAGAAAATTTATTCATTTCACGCAATTTTTTATTGACAAACGGCACTGTCTGCCGTATAATTAATTCATCAGTGTGCAGGAATCGTTAGGATTTCAGTCAAATCCGATGCGGTGTTCGCTCTTCGGTGAGCGGTGTACAAATACCGAAGGAAGGAAATAAATATATGAAACTCAAAAATCAGTATCTTTGCGGCGTTATGGAGACGGTGAAGAAGAGAAATCCGGGCGAGATTGAATTTCATCAGGCGGTGCTCGAGGTTCTCGAAACGCTTGAGCCCGTGATCGAGGCTCATCCCGAATATGTCGAAGCGGGAATAATCGACCGTCTTGTCGAGCCGGAGAGAGTCATAAAATTCCGCGTGCCGTGGGTCGACGACAGCGGCAAGGTCCGCGTGAACAGAGGATTCCGCATCCAGTTCAACTCCGCGATCGGACCGTACAAGGGCGGACTCCGTTTCCACCCCTCGGTTTACGAAGGCATCATAAAGTTCCTCGGCTTCGAGCAGATCTTCAAGAACTCCCTCACCGGACTGCCGATCGGCGGCGGAAAGGGCGGCTCCGACTTCGATCCCAAGGGCAAGAGCGACGCCGAGGTGATGCGCTTCTGCCAGAGCTTCATGACCGAGCTTTCCAAGCACATCGGCGCGGACACCGACGTTCCCGCGGGCGATATCGGTGTCGGCGGACGCGAGATCGGATACCTCTACGGTCAGTACAAGAGACTGCGCAACGAGTTCACCGGAGTTCTCACCGGAAAGGGACTCACCTACGGCGGAAGCCTTGCGCGCACCGAAGCAACCGGATACGGTCTCTGCTACTTTACCGACGAGATGCTCCGCGCGGCGGGCAAGTCCTTCAAGGGAGCGACCGTGGTAATCTCCGGTTCCGGAAACGTGGCGATCTACGCCTGCGAAAAGGCGACCGCGCTCGGCGCGAAGGTCGTTGCGCTCTCCGATTCCGACGGATACATCTGCGACAAGGGCGGAATCGACCTTGCGCTTGTGAAGAAGCTAAAGGAAGTCGATAGAAAGAGAATCAGGGAATACGTTTCCGTTCACGCGGATGCGGAGTATCATGAGGGCTGCTCGGGAATCTGGAGCATTCCGTGCGATATCGCGCTCCCGTGCGCAACGCAGAACGAGCTTGACACCGAGGGTGCCGAGATGCTTATAAAGAACGGATGCTTCGCGGTGGCCGAGGGCGCGAACATGCCCACGACTCCCGAGGCGACCGAGATGTTCCTCGAGAAGGGAATCCTCTTCGGACCCGCAAAGGCGGCGAATGCCGGCGGCGTTGCGACAAGTGCGCTCGAGATGTGCCAGAACTCCGCGCGTTATTCGTGGACGTTCGAGGAGGTTGACGCAAAGCTTCACGAGATCATGACGAACATTTACAAGAACGTCTCCGAAGCGTGCGAGAAGTACGGAATGAAGGGCAACTTTGTTGCGGGCGCGAACATTGCGGGCTTCCTCAAGGTTGCGGACGCGATGATGGCGCAGGGCATAGTCTGATTTTCGGACGGCGGGCGGAGCTTTCCGCAGACGAAATACGGTATTATCCCGAAAGGGGAAGGGAGGGCTTTGCGCCCTCCCTTTTCGGCTTCGCGGGAGGGAACGGCGGACGGAAGGACTTCGGAAAACTCGCGCGGATGTGCGGCAAAGTAAATGCACTCGCCGCCCGAAGACCGCCTCGCGTTTTCTCCGTCAACCGCCGGCAGCCTCCCGTTTTCTCTGCCGCGCCCCCGCTCCCGCTCATTTTGCGAAAAATGAGGCGCGCGATCCCCGTTTCGGGGGAGAGATGCGCCCGTTTCTTCCGATCTTTCAAATAAATTTCCCCGCTTTGCAAAAAAATGTGCGTTTCCTATTGCAAAAAGAGAGGATTTGTTATAAAATATCAGTGACTGTATAAAAATTATTTTTGAAAGGAGTGTCCCCCGCTCCAGGGCGGACAGCTTTATTTTATGGTAATAGCAGGCGATTTCAAAAACGGTGTAACCTTCGACATGGACGGACAGGTCATGCAGGTCATCGAATTCCAGCACGTTAAGCCGGGCAAGGGTGCAGCATTCGTTCGCACCAAGCTCAAGAACGTGATCACCGGTGCGGTCACCGAAACGACCTTCAACCCCACCGACAAATTCCAGGACGCGCGCATCGACCGCCGCGAGATGCAGTATCTCTACAACGACGGCGATCTCTACTACTTCATGGACATGGAGTCCTTCGAGCAGCTTCCGCTCAACGCCGACAAGCTCTCCGCAAACTTCAAGTTCGTGAAGGAGAACGACATGTGCAAGATCGCTTCCTACAACGGAAACGTATTTGCCGTCGAGCCGCCCATGTTCGTTACTCTTGAGGTTACCGCTACCGAGCCCGGCGTCCGCGGCGATACCGCGACCGGTTCGACCAAGCCGGCGACCGTCGAGACCGGAGCCGAGGTCAAGGTTCCGCTCTTCATCAACCAGGGCGATGTTATCCGCATCGACACCAGAACCGGAGAGTATCTCGAAAGAGCTTGAGTGCGGTGCCCGGTTTTTCCGAATTGCACGAATGCGGCTTTGACCGCATAAAACAACGTGACCGCAATGCGTATGCATGCCGCGGCACATGATAAGGAAAGGAACGGACGAAAATGACAATTTCCGAAAAGAGTGCTTATATCAAGGGGCTTGCAGACGGTCTCGATTACGACAAAGAGAGCGCTGAGGGCAAGCTTATCACCGCGCTGATCGACCTTGTGGGCGAGATGGCGGGTGCGATCGACGAGATCGACTCCTCCATGGATGAGATCGATTCCGATCTCGAGGAGCTCAACGACTACATCGAAGAGGTCGATTCCGATCTCGGTGATGTCGAGGAGTATCTCTTCGGCGACGAGGACGACGACGATTATTACGACGACGATGAGGAATGCGACGGAAACTGCTGCGACTGCGGCGAGGATTGCGGCGACGACGATTTCCGTATGATGTTCTGCCCTCACTGCAACGAGGAGATCTACTTTGACGAGTCGATCGAACCCTCGGAGCTTACCTGCCCCGCCTGCGGAAAGAAAGTCTGCGACGGCGAAGACGGCGAGGAGTGAGCCGGAATCTGTCCGATTCCGGGAAGATTTGACGTTTGTGTTGTCTTAATTATGAAAAAGAGACTCCGTATCACGGTATGCGGAGTTTCTTTTTTCATGTATTTGCACAAAAAGTTAAACTCAATTTTCGAAAACTATTGACTTTGAATAAAAGAGATGATAGAATATATATACACTAAGCATGAAGACTCATGCAACTTTGTAAGGAGAAGAAAAAAATGAAAAAGGTACTTTCGTTTCTGATGGTATGTGTGATGCTTGTTTCGCTTTGCGTCCTCCCTACCTCAGCAGCGCAGTCGAACAAGGACTTCGATGCTCTTGCTTTCGGCGCAAATAAGCCTACCTTTGACGGTGTAATCTCTGCTGAAGAGTGGGGCAATTATACCGTTGAGGTAAAGGGCTCTGAAGCTGCAGGTAAGGATGCAACCGCAGTAAGCGCAGCAAACACCACCGTGTGGAATGAGAAAGAGGAAGCCGGCGATCACGCTCAGCTTAATTACAGAATCTGGCTCCGTTGGGATAATGACTACTACTACATTGCAGCAGAGATCGACGACTACGACGGCTACTACAACAAGAGAAGCCGCGGCGATATCTGGAACGGCGACTGCTTCCAGTTCCGTGTTGACGACAAGGGTCCGAACTCCGCTCAGGCAGCTGCAGAGGATGGTTACGACCACACCGTGACCGCGTTCAACAAGGAAAAGTACGATAAGCCGTGGGCAGATGTCAAAAACCTTATGAACACCGGATGTGCGATCAACACCACATCCACCAAGGATCCTAAGCCGAGATGGCTCTACGACATGGATTCCGGTCTCGGCGACCTCACCAAGAAGAACAAGAACCACGACAGCATCGCTCAGTTTGCTATGGAGGTCACTCCCGCAGCGACCGGTGAGCTCGTTACCATCGAGGTTGCTCTTCCGTGGGATATGATCATCAGAGGCGATCAGCCTATCGACAAGACTACCTACGGTATCGGTAAGGTTCTCGGTATGTCCGCTGTTTATCTTAACTCCAGCTCAGCCTCCGAGGATTGGTCCGGATTCCTTCAGTGGGGTTCCGGTATCACCGACAGAACAACTTATGCGATGGATGATACCGAAGCCAACAAGGAGGGCAAGCTGAATCCGAACATTTACGGCGGTTCTCAGGCAATCACTCTCGTCGGCAAGGACGCTCTCACCGGTGAAAAGGTCGACGGACTCCTCGAGTATGAGCCCGTTAATGACCCCGTTCCGTATAAGGATCAGGTTCTCGCAGTAGGTTACGGTCAGGCTTACATGTCTGCCGATGACGTTCGCTACGATGCAGGCTCCAATGTCATCATGCAGTATGAAGTCGCTCTCTGCGACGTTAAGCCCGTTAACCCCGAGACCACTGTTGTCGGATTTGTATTCGGCGGCAAGGACGGCGAAGAAAATGCCAAGTACGGCACCTTCGCAGGTTACGATTACAACTCGAAGTCATGGGTAATCGGTAACTTCGGCTGGGAGAACGGATGCACCGACATCTTTGCTTCCGCTCCCTATGAGTGGACGCTTCCCAACACCGATGAGAGTGCAGGAGCACTTGTTCCCGCTACATGGCACAGACTCACTCTCAAGATAGAAGGAAAGAAAGCATCTCTCTACGTTGACGGTGCTCTCGCGGTTGAGACAGAAAAGGATTGCATTACCGTTCCCGCAAATTCCGAGGATCCGAAGTTTAACAAGCTTGCTCCGATCCTTTACAACTGCGGCAAGGCGATCGTTGACAACATCAAGTTCACCACCGATCTTACCTTTAATATTGAGAAGAACACCGGTAATGTGGATCTCGCCGACTACAACATTTCCACCACCGACCGTGCATTCCTCACCAGCACTCTCGGACGCAACTGCAAGGGCGATAGCGGCTGGGCAAACATCGTTGACTACGATCCGATGAATGTCAACAGTGAAGACGGCTACTACTCCGAGAAGCCCAAGAACATGACCCCCGGCGATATGAACGACGACGGCAAACTCAACAACGCTGACGTTATCCTTCTTATCCGTTATCAGGCAGGCTGGACCGGTCTCACGATCAATGAGGCTGCTGCTGACTTCAATGAGGACGGAAGCGTCAACATGAAGGACATCATCCTTCTCATCAGATCTCTTGTCTGATTACGGAAAATGACTCCGGTTTCGCGTGAGAAATTGCGTGGATTCCGATAAACTTTAACATTTCCGCGCGGCGGAGGAAAAACAGGGTGCTGTTTTTCCTCCGCCGCGATTTTTTGCGCTCGGAAGCTGTGCGGGCGGAAGCGAAGATACGGGAAAGCGCGCCGCGAGGTCGGGCGCGTGTCGAGGCGCGGAGGAAGGACATGGTGTACGGCCGGTGTGCGGAATGTGGCGTTTGGGCGGTCGGGACGGGCATCGAAAACGAAAAAAAGGAAACTCCCGAAGGCAAAATCTGCCGTTCGAGAGTTTTTGTTTATCGGTATTAGACAGTTTGATTGATAAAATGAAAGATAATGTATTGACATTGCACTTTGCATGTGATAAAATAAGACCGTGAATATGTGCGCGCGGTTAACGGCTTGTTACGGAAATAACGGCGCACAATAATAAATTTTGGAGGATATGATGAAGAAGTTTCTGGCTTTTGTTCTCTGCGCGGTCATGCTTTCCGCAATGCTGGCAATCCCGGCTTTCGCAGCAAGAACGAACGTTGATGCCGACGCTCTCAAATTTGCGTCGAAGCCCACTATAGACGGAACGCTCTCCACTGAGGAGTGGGGCGAGAAGACCGTCACTGTAAAGGGCGAGGAGGCAGCTAACAAGGATGACAAGGAGGCTCCCAGCCCCACCAACACCTACATGGAGTTCTCGAACGAGGCTCAGCTCGAGATGAGTTATGACCTCTGGCTCCGTTGGGACGACGAGTATTTCTATATCGGTGCGATCGTTAACGATATCGACGGTTTCGCAAACACCCACAGCAAGGACGAAATCTGGAACGGCGACTGCCTCCAGACCCGTATCGATCCCGCAGGACCTGCAAGCCGCATGGAAGAGAAGATTCCGGGCTTCAACTATCTGACCGACGAATATGTTTTCAGCAAGGGTAACTACAAGGACAACGGCGCGAACGCTTGGGCGAATGCGAAGAACCTTATCAACGCGGGCTTTGCTCTTGTAAACGGCGGTAAGGTCGTTCAGGCTTACGACATGGAAGCTAAAGAGATCATGACCGACACTCTCTGCGCTATCACCACCGTTCCCAACGATCCTAACAGCGAAGAAGATTTCGGATGCACCACCACTTATGAGATCGCTATTCCGTGGAAGACCATCGGTGAGGACTTCACTCCCGAGGCTGACAAGATTCTCGGTATGGCTCTCGTAGTTCTCAACGGCTCCGGCTCCGGTGCTGACTCCTGGCTCACTTGGGGTACGGGAATCTGCGGCGGTCAGTGCAGGGATGCTCAAAAGACTGTCGGCGGTCCGAACGCCGTTACTCTTAAGGCTGATACCGTAACTCCCGCAGCTACATATGATAAGACTCCCGAGTCTACGACTCCCGATACCACCACCAAGGCTCCCGACAGCACTCCTACGACCACAAACGCTCCGACTACCACCAAGGCTGCCGATAAGGTCAATACCCCGAATGACATGAGCAACATCGGTAATGACGGACTTCCCGGCTGGGCTATCGCGCTCATCATCGTCGGCGCAGTTGTTGTTGTAGCAGTTGTTGTTATCATCATCGTTGCCAAGAAGAAGGGCGGCGCAAAGGCTGACGAGGCAAATGCTGACGATAAGAAGGACGACGAGGCAAAGGGCGAGTAATCGCGGAAAGTCTCGAATTCCGAAACGCTCCGCACGGTCGGAACGGTGATCGGAAAAATCCGTAATATTGTTTTTCACAGAGGAGAAGCTCAGGCTTCTCCTCTGTTTTTTTGTACGGAGGGAAATGAGCTTGCACAGAGAACCCGAGTTTGCGAAGCGGGGATTTTAACCTTTGATTGCGGAGCGAACGGCTCGGTTTTCTTTCGACTCCCGTGATTCGATGAACGTCCGTCCGCAAAGCTGAGCGGCGTCAGGAATTTTTGCGCGGCGACAGCTCTTCGATGCCGCAGCCGTAATCGAGGATCCGTTTGTATGTGTGTCCGTCGAATATCATGGCGCAGCTGTTGTAATACGGATGAAATGCATTGATGTAGGATGGGAGGAGGATGCGCTTTGTGAAGACGTTCTTCCTTGCCGTTTCTTCATCGTTCGTGCTGACGTGGAGAACGGAGCACGTCGGACTCCACGGGCTCCGGGCGATCTGCATCACGCAGTACGGACCGTCCGTGCGCGCGCCGCGGTATTCGTATCCGTCGGCATCCGTATGTATTTCAAGCATCCGATCGACGCTCGCCGCGAAGTCCGACGTATATTCCGACGGGCGTTTTGTTACGACTGCAAATGAACGCCCGCGGAGAAATTCCGCGTCCTTCAGCTTGTCCGCATCTCTGTCAATGAATGAGTACGATGCCGCTTCACCTCCGTCGTAGGTGTTCGATCTCGGCAGTCTGATCGCGTTTGCGATATCGGAGAGAATCTTGCTTTCCGGACACAGATTCACCGTTTTCATCAGCGCGATGTATCCGTCAACAAGCCCGGTGCCTTTGTACGGCGCTGTGTTTTCGGTGAACTTTTCGCACTCCGCGAAATCCCCGCCGCGCATCTCGAATCGGCGCTCTCTTTCCCCGGTGGGGGGATAGTCTCTGCCGTTCAGCAGGACGTGCGTTTTTTCGGGATCGAGCTTCGGCGGCAGCGTGAGCGCGAAAGAGCTTGTATTCTCCGCCTCGGCGATAATGTTGTCCCCGTCCGTGCGGGCGTGGATGTGGGCGTATATCCGACCGCTCTCGATCGAGTGAAGCGAGACCCAATATGCGCGTCCGTAGCGGTTCATGTGAGTATCGAGCCATACCTCGTCGGGCCACGGATCGCGCTTCGCCGAGAGGAGCTCACGCAGCGCGTTTTCTTCAAACTGCACCTGCTCGAACACGTTGTGCATCAGCTTGTGAAATGTCGTGCATTCGTAATCCTTCAGGCAGTCCCTGAACGCATCGACGCCTTCCGTATTTTTTATATGACCGGGATCGGCGTCCGAGGTCAGAAAGCGGACGCGCATATTTGAAAGGTTGCGTACCTCGTTCGGGTTCAGGTATCCGGTCGACGGATAGATCCCCGCGAAGAGGTCGGGACTTTTTTCCGCGAGCGTCCATGTCGCGTATCCGCCGTTTGACTGCCCCATGGCGTATATCCTGTCCTCGTCGATACGGTACCGCTTTTCTATGTCGGCGAGGATCTCTCTGAACGAACGATCCCCGACGTAGCTCCCGGTCGTCATCCCCCTGCCGTGGATATCCGCGACGATCAGGTCGGAAAAAGCGTCGGTGCGTTCGAAATAATATGAGTACATCGAGCCGTCGGCGGAGGTTATCGTATTTATGATAAGCAGTGCATATCTTTGCTCGGGGTCAAATCCCTTCGGCAGACAGATGCAGTACCTCATGTACTGATCGTCGATATTGGTGAAATAGTAGAGTTTTTTCGCTCCGGGGCTTTGCAGATATGTGTCGTATTCGCCGCGCTCGATCATGGAGATCTCACGCTCGAAAGCCTCCCACGCGAGGAAGTTTATGATGTCGTCCTCCGGAAAGTGGTAGATGCAGGCGAGATTGTAGCGGAGGCAGGCGGCGGCATGTTCGGAGATCGAGGGGTCTTCAAGCGCCCGGCGCGCCCTGTCCTCCGTCTGCTTCATGTAATCGCACGGAACGACGGGAAAAACGTCTATGGAGTGGGCGTATTCGCCGCCGCCGCGCGTCCTTGCGCGGAGAACGGCATGCGCATGGTGGAAGGGGGATTTCTTCGTGAAGGGGATTTTTGAAAGGTCGATGCGGATGTATTCAAAGAAGCGCAGCTTCCTTGAATACATCACTTCTCCCGTTATGCTGTCCTCGATCGAAAGCGTGACCGGTTCATTGAGGTCGAGATTGACCGAATCCACGGGAGTGCAGCTTATCTGAAACTCATCTCTCTGAAGGAAGATTCCGTCAAATTCCGCTGCGATCTCGCCCTTTTTATAGTGGAAATTGTTTTTCACCATGGAGTTGTGCGCGAGGGAATTCTCGTATTCAAGCGGGGTGAAGCGCACCGTTGTCAGGAACGACGAATATGAATCATGCTGCTGAAAGCAAATTACGTTAGTTCCGGCGGATAGGGTCAGTGTGAAAAGCTGGCGGCTGGTGTCGCGGTCCGTGCAGCATAGTGCGACGATCTTTCCGTTTATCCAGAGCCGCTGTTTGGAGATGGTTTCGATCGAAAACGCGGCGTCGGTCTCCTTTTCGCAGACGATGCAGAAAAAGAAGAACACGCTGTCCATTAAATTAAGCCCCTCGATGCGGCTGAAATTCACCGTTGCGAGCGTTGTGTGTGTTGTACAGTCGAGCAGTGCGTAATCAAGCGGCGTGCCGCTGCGGAAGTGATCGGTTATCTGCCGCACCTCCTCCGGCACCTCGGATGGGTCCTCAAAGATGTAGCTGTCGGAGTGAGGCGCGACTATCACTCCGACGAAATCGGGATTGACTGCGATGTCTTTTATGCTGTAGATTATTTTTTCGTCCAAGTTCGGTGTCCTTTCTCGTAATTATTCACGGTAGTACTGTGCCTGCATGAGAAACAGCTTCCTGTATATTCCGTCTTCGATCCGCATCAGCTCGTCGTGCGTACCGTATTCGGCGATCGTGTTGTTTGCGAATACGGCGGTACGGTCGGTGAACCTCGTAGACGAAAGGCGGTGCGAGATGTAGATGGCGGTGCGCTGCTCGGCGAGGTCGTGAAAGTTGCGGTATATGTTGTACTCGGCAATCGGGTCGAGCGCGCTTGTAGGCTCGTCGAACACGACGATCGGCGCTTCCTTGTATATCGCACGCGCGATTGCGACCTTTTGTCCTTCGCCGCCGGACAGCTCGATCCCGTCCGGCTCGAATTCCTTGAACATATATGTGTCGGTGCCGTGCGGCAGAGTTTCGATCCTGCTCTCAAGCCCGGATTTTTTTATGCTCTCGCGCAGCCGCTCTTCGTCGTGCTCCGTGCTCATGGTTATGTTTTCGCCGACGGTGAAGTTGAAGAGCGAGAAGTCCTGGAACACCACTCCGAGCAGGCGGTAGTATTCGGTCAGCGGGATATCCTTGGAATTCACGCCGTTTATGAAGATATCGCCTTCTGTCGGCTCGTAAAGCCGGCAGAGCAGTTTGACGAAGGTTGTCTTTCCGGAACCGTTGATACCGACCACGGAAAGCGCTTCTCCTGCCTCGATCGTTATGTTTACATGGCTGAGCACAATGTTATCCGTGTCGGGGTACTTGAAGGAGACGTCGCGGAATTCTATTTTGGCGTTTGCGGGAACCCCGATGTGAGTCTTTCCGCCCTCTTCGCGCTGCTTCTTTACAAGATCGAGGCAGCGGCGGTAATCCTTGATGTACCATGTCGTTTCCAGCATGAGGTAGGAGTAGTTCGTTGCAACGCCCATGATGGCGCCGGAGAAGGTGTTCGCCGCCGTGAGGTACATGGAAAAGTCGCCGACGGTCATCGCGCTGAATATTACCTCGAGGGCGAGCACCGTGTACACGAGAATATCCTGTACGGCACCGAGAATGCTGTTTATGTTGCCGAAGCCGAGGTACTTTCTCGTAAATTCCCTATCAATGGGGAAAAGCTTGTCTCTCCACGTCTCTTCGGCAAATCCGGCGAGCCAGTCCCCGATATCTGCGATGCGAATCTCCTTGCCGAACTTGATATCTCTCATCAGACCGAGGGAATAATCGTTGTTGCGCAGATACTGTATACGGCGCATGGAAAACAGGCGTGGGAAATTTCTCTGATACCGTTCAAGCAGAAAACGCACTGTGCTCGTCACGGCGATTATCAGAATGACCGTCGGATTGAGCGTGAACACGATCGCGCCGACTCCGATGAGGTTGAATATTCCGGACACCACCGCGGTCGTGTACTGAAGTGCGATGCCGAATCGGTTGTACTGCGCCATTCTGACGTAATTCTGCATATCGGGGTTTTCGATCGTTTCGTAGCTCATCTCCATGACCGATTCGGCGAGATATTTCTGCACTTTGAAGTTGAAGCGGTCCCCCTCAATCGAGTCGCGTCTTCCCAAAAAGGCGGAGAAGGTGCTGAGCGCAAATGCGGTCAGCGCCATAGCCCCGGCGAGGACAATCACGCGCCGGATGCTCTTTCCCTCTGTCAGCTCGTTTATGATCTCGCGTACGAAGAATATGGAGACCATAGCCTGTACGGTCTGGAGCATGAGCAGCGGTATTCTTATGAAAACGAGCTTGGGCGAGGTGCGGAATATGAATTTGTATATGAACCAGAGGTTGGCGTACTGTTCCTTCAGCGTTCCGCAGTTTTTGCGGTTCTTTTCCTTCGCTTCCTTTGCGTTCTGCTTTCTTTCAAGCCGCATTGCGCGGCGTTCTTCCTTTGTCATAATCCTGCAATGCTTTCGCGCGGCGAAAGCTTCCTTTCTTTTTGCGGCATGAGGTATTGCACGGCACTTACGCCGTGATTTCCTCGCTTGTCTCTTCGTCTGTTCCGTTTTCTATATAGTAGTGCGCCTGCTTTGTGAACATGTCCGCGTATATCCCGTTTTTCTTCATGAGCTCGGCGTGCGTTCCTCGCTCGACAAGCTTGCCGTCGGCAAACACCGCGATCGAGTCGCAGAACTTGACGCTTGCAAGTCTGTGTGAAATGTAGATGGCGGTCTTGTCTCCGATGATCTCGTTGAAGCGCCCGTAAAGCTGTGTTTCCGCTACGGGGTCGAGCGCCGAGGTCGGTTCGTCCAGTACGACAAAGGGTGCGTTCCCGGCAAATACGCGCGCCAGCGCGATTTTTTGCGATTCGCCGCCGGACAGTACCACACCGCGGTCATCAAATTCCCGTGTCAGCACGCTGTCCATACCGTGCGGCATCTGCTCCACGCGCTCCAGCACACCGCTCTGCCGCAGAGCCTCGGTCACGACCGCACGGTCATGCTCCCGCTGGACGGGATCGTCAGAAAGCGGGCGGCGCAGGACATTTGCCGCGACTGATACGGCAAACGTCCGATAATCCTGAAACACCGGTTCGAAATCCTGCCTCCACGACGTCAGGTTGTATGCGTCCATATCCTGCCCGTCCAGCGTGATACGCCCCGCGCTCGGTTGATACATATGCAGCAACAGCTTGACAAAAGTGGTCTTGCCGGATCCGTTCCTACCTACCAGCGCAATTTTCTCGCCCGGCGCAATCGTCATGGATATATCCGACAGCGCGTCACGTTCGGCACCGGCGTACCGGTAAGCGATATGCTCTGCGCGCAGGACGCCTGCCCCGGCGCGCAGTCCCGTCGGATTCTCCGCGACTGCGGGCTTGTAGTCCAGAAAGCTGCGCAGATTTTCGATGAACAACGCATGCTCATGGAATGTGGAAATATTGGTCACAAAGTCGGACAGATACACCGATACGGTGCCGATGGAGTTTATGACCACCAGACAGTCCCCTGCCGTCATGGTTCCGCGCACCATGGTAGCATACAGGGCATAGAAGCCCGCGCCCAGCACGGTCAGTACCTCGTGGGCAATTTTCAGTGCGTAGTCATACCAGAACAGGCGTCTGCCGTACCGCCGCTTGAGGCGGGTAAAATCCCGCAGGGTGACAGTATAGTCATCCAGCATCTTGGCAGGCATATCGGTCAGGCGCATCTCTTTGGCGTAGTCGTTCAGGAAAAAGCTCCGTTGAACGTAGGATGTGTGCCACTCGATTTTCTTCATGTCGTTGCTTTCGGCAACCGCCTACTTATTACGCCCCGCACGCAGAAATCCTGCCGCAAAGGGGATGAGCGCAAACAGTACCAGCCACGGATCAATCGAGAACAGCAGTATCGCGTTTGCCAGCAAAGCAAACAGCTTGGAAACCAGCTTTTCCAGATTCCAAAGCACCTGTACTGTCCTGTTTTCGACCTCCGCCATTGCCTTCAGATACTTTTCATAATAGGCGGGATCTTCATAGCAGGACAGCTCCACCGCCTGCATTTTGGCGTACATCCGCCGCCGCAGGCACAGTTCCAGCTGTATGTAGCGCCTTTCCGCAATACATTCCCAGAACCATTGCTGCAAAAGTCGCAATCCAACGTGCAGAGCAAACAAAAGCCCCACTAACAGGCAGAGCCGTTCGGTCGGCATCTTGTCCTGCAGCCCGTCCACAACGAATTTGAGCAGATATGTGCCGGACAGAAATTCCAGAACCGTCCACAGAAGGTCAATCAGCAGATCTGCCGTGACATACCCCGGCGAGACCTCATGGATTGTTCGGAGGATAAACAGATTGTTCTGGCATCCCCGCCGGAAACCAAGGTGCGGTGCGTCGGCTTTCTTTTTCCTGTGCCTGCGCCCCGGCTTCCCGTTTTCCTCTGCCGGCTGCTGAAGGTTATTCTCTGTCACATTTGACATAATCCGCCGCCTTTCTTTCCTGCCCGCATAGTTCTGTCCTGCCCTTTTCAGGGTGAAGCAGCAGCACCATGCCCGCATCGGGGCACGCATATATCTCACGCAGGCGCAGGCTTTTCCCTTCAAACACCGCCACGCGCAGTTCCCCGTCATCGTCCCACGGCAGGCCCTCAATCGCAAGCGTGCCGTCCGGGTTTTCGCCGTCCAAAAACAACGCATCTATGCGCACGTCAAACAGGACCGCAAGCCGTGGCAGGAGCGTCATGTCGGGGCACGCCACGCCGCGCTCCCATTTGGAAACAGCCTGCGCCGAAATGCCAAGCTGAAACGCAAGTCCCTCCTGCGTCAGCCCTGCGTTCCGCCGCATCGAGGCAATATTGTCCCCTATACGGGAGACATCGTACCGAGGTGTTTTTTCAGACATATCCGACATGGACCCCCTCACTTTCTGCGCCTGCGGCCTTCCGTCGCAGTAATAAATCTGATTATGCAGAGAATTACTGTCTACATTTACAGTCCAAACAAGCAGATTGTACCATTTTTCGGTCAGGCTGTCAAGATATCGTTGGTTGTTTTTGTCGTACTCTCAATAGGAAAACGTGATGCATTGCCGACAAACCACGTGCGCCGGCATAAAAAATATCAATATTTTGAAAATTTCTCTTTACATCGTGTGCCGGATGTGCTATACTGTATGCACAGGGAGCCAGTATGATTGCAAATCGCGCACTTCCGCGCGAATCGGACAGCGATATTTGCAAACCGTGTCGGGATGGCTTCCGGAAAGGGTACTGTATGCTGACTGAACAGAAGTCTTTTTTCGGCGAGGAGGTGCTCCTCTCCACGCCTGAAGCCTCCCGGCTGTATGCCAATGTACGGGCACTGCCCATTGTGGACTACCACTGTCACCTGAACGAGCGCGAGATTGCGGAGAACCGCGCCTTTCCCGACCTCGGCGAACTGTGGCTTGGCGGAGATCACTACAAATGGCGCGCCATGCGTTTGTGCGGCGTGGAGGAGCGGTACATAACGGGCAACGCGGACTATCACGAAAAATATCTTCGCTACGCCGAAATATTCCCGCAGCTGTGCGGAAATCCGCTTTATTACTGGACGCAGATGGAGCTGTCCCTGCTGTTCGGAATCCACCTGCCGCTTGGTCCCGATACGGCGGAGGAAATCTGGGACACCGCCAACCGTGCGCTGGCTGGGATGCGCGTGCGGGATATCCTGAACCGCTTCCGCGTCCGCTATATCGCTACGACCGACGATCCCGTATCGCCGCTTAACTGGCACGGTGTATACGGCGACACAACCGTTGCACCCACCTTCCGTCCTGACCGTATGCTGTCACTGGACGCAGACGCCTTAACTGAGCTTGCCGCGGCGGCAGATACCGACACAGGCTCACTGGAAGGGTTCAAGCTGGCGCTGGCTGGATTACTTTGTCGCGCATGGCTGCCGCATTTCGGATCACGGCATGGACTTCCTCCCGGCAGAGGACTGCGGGGTGCGGCGCGCTGCGGAACTGTACGCGAGGCGGGACACACTGACTGCGGATGAGCGGGGCGAGCTGTTCTCACATCTCCTTGCGTTCCTTGCGGATGCATACACCGCGCGGGACATGGTCATGCAGCTGCACTTCGGTACCTACCGCAACGTCAATACGGCGGCATTTGCCCGCGTCGGGCGCGATACCGGGTACGATATCATGCGCGGGCAGACTGACACCGACCGGCTGGTGCGTTTTTTGGACGGACTGGATGCACGCGGTGCCATGCCGCGCACCGTGCTGTACAGTCTCGATCCGACCTGCGTTCCTGCGTTGGCAACCCTGACCGGCGCCTTCCCCCGTGCGCGGGTAGGTGCGGCATGGTGGTTCAATGACAGTCTGGCTGGTATCCGGCGACAGCTGGAAACCGTTTCGGAGTACGCTCTGCTTGGCACCTCGCTGGGTATGCTGACCGACAGCCGCTCCTTCGCCAGCTACGCACGCTTTGACTTTTTCCGCCGCATCCTGGCAGATACGGTAGGCGGTATGGTAGCACGCGGTGAATACGCCCCGGCGCACGCCGACCGACTCATGCAGGACATCTGCTACGGAAACGCGGTAGACTTCCTGCAGTTGCAGTGAGAGAAAGGAGGACAACCTATGAAAATGGTATTCCGCTGGTACGGTCCCGGCGACAGCATCCCGCTGACCTATATCCGGCAGATTCCGGGCATGACCGGTGTCGTTACCGCCGTGTATGACATCCCGGTCGGCGAGGTCTGGCAGACTGAACGCATCCTCGCCCTGCGCGACGCCTGCTACGCGGCAGGCTTGGAAATGGAGGGCATTGAAAGCGTCCCCGTCCATGAGGACATCAAGCTGGGACGTCCGAGCCGCGACCGATACATAGAAAACTATGCCGCAACCATCGAAAACCTCGGGCGGGCAGGCGTCCGATGCATCTGCTACAACTTCATGCCGGTGTTTGACTGGCTCCGCACAAACCTGCACACGCCTCTCGCGGACGGCTCCAATGCCCTGTCTTACTGCCACGAGGAACTAATGGGGCTGGATCCGCATTGCCTGCATCTGCCGGGCTGGGATGAAAGCTACACGCAAAGTCAGTTGGACACTTTGCTCGGCGCCTATGCAGGCATGAGCCACGGAGAACTGTTTGATAATCTGGTCTATTTTCTGCGCGGAATCATGCCCGCCTGCGACCGCGCGGGCGTCAATATGGCAATCCATCCGGACGATCCGCCGTGGGATATGTTCGGATTGCCGCGCATCATAACCGGAGCGGACAGCTACGCACGGTTGTTCGCCGCCGTTCCCGACATCCACAACGGCATCACGCTTTGCACCGGATCGCTGGGCGCCGACCGTGGTAATGACCTGCCCGCACTTGCCGCCTCGCTTGCACCGCGTACCTATTTTGCGCACCTGCGGCAGATCAAGTTCACCGGCGGGGAGAACGCACCGCGCGACTTCTGCGAAAGCGGACACCGGACCGAAGACGGTTCGTTGGATATGTACGCCATTGTGCGTGCGCTGTGCGAAAACGGGTTTGACGGCTACGTCCGTCCCGACCACGGGCGCAACATCTGGGGCGAGGACGGCAAGCCCGGTTACGGGTTGTATGACCGTGCGCTGGGCGCCTGCTATCTCTCCGGACTGTTTGAGGCAGTGGAGAGAACCCTGCACTGCAGGTAACGGCGGAGTCATTGCTCTTGCCTTCACACAAAGAACTTTGAAAGGACGTATACTAACATGAAGCTTCCTTTTTCCGTTGATCTTACCGGGAAGGTCGCCGTCGTAACCGGTGCCGGCGGCGTTCTGATGAGTGAATTTGCCCGTGCGCTGGCGGCGTGCGGGGCGCGCGTTGCCCTTCTGGATATCAAGGCAGAGGCGGCGGAAGGGGTCGCCGCTTCCATCGGCGAAAATGCGGTCGCCATCCCCACCGACTGCCTGTCCAAGGCGGACATTCAACGTGCCGCGAACACAGTACACGAAAAGTTGGGCAAGGTCAGCATTCTGATAAACGGAGCAGGCGGAAATAATCCGCGCGCTACCTGTGACAACGAGGTTATGACGCCGGACGTTCCGGACGGCGCCAAGTCCTTCTTTGATCTGGACGAAAGCGGCTTGAAATTTGTTTTTGACCTCAATATCACGTCGGCGTTCCTTGTCACGCAGGTTTTCGCGCAGGATATGATCGGAGAGGGAGGGAATATTCTGAATATTTCCTCCATGAACGCGTTCCGTCCGCTGACAAAAATTCCTGCCTATTCCGCCGCCAAAGCCGGCGTGTCCAACTTCACTGAATGGCTTGCCGTGCACTTTGCGCCCTGCGGCATCCGGGTCAACGCCATCGCTCCCGGCTTCTTCGTCACCAATCAGAACCGTTCCCTGCTCTACACTGCCGACGGACAGCCAACTGCGCGCACAGGGAAAATCCTTGCTGCCACGCCGCAGGGACGGTTCGGCAAGGTAGAGGACCTGCTGGGCACCTTGCTGTGGCTGATGTCGGATGAGGCGAGCGGCTTTGTCACCGGGGTTGTCGTTCCGGTGGATGGCGGCTTCAACGCCTACTCCGGCGTGTGAGGGGCAGCATATGCGATACGAAATACCGGCTCCGGATGCGATTCTGCCCGCCTGCCGCGTTCTGCCTGTGATTGTTGTCCGGGAAACTACCGAGGTGAGCGGTATTCTGTCCGCCCTGCTGGACGGCGGTGTCGGATGTGCCGAGATCACCTTCCGCACTGACTGCGCCGCAGACGCTATCCGCCATGCGGCGGAACAGTTCCCGGGGGTTTGCGTGGGCGCCGGAACCGTCATCAACGCGGGGCAGGCAGAGCTTGCCTTGTCGTGCGGTGCAAAGTTTATTGTATCCCCCGGCTTTTCGGATGAAGTCGCCGCCGTATGCGGTGAGCACAGTGTCCCCTATCTGCCGGGGTGCGTGACGCCGACCGAGATCATGCATGCGATCGACTGCGGCATCACAACCGTCAAGTTCTTTCCTGCTGACGTATACGGCGGGTTGTCTGCCATCCGGGCATTGGCGGCGCCCTTCCCGCAGGTTCGCTTTCTGCCGACGGGGGGTATCGGATTTGACAATCTGCGCAGTTACCTGTCCTGTGACCGGATCGCAGCTGTCGGCGGGAGCTTTCTTTGCCGGGGCGATATCCGCGCAAATTGCCGCCGGCTTGACGGCATTCTTGCGGAGGAGGTATAGGATATGCGCATCGTGACATTCGGGGAGATCCTGCTGCGTCTGTCCCCGGAAGGATACCGGAGACTGTTTCAGGCACCCCGGCTGGAGGCAACC
>ENA-ORMR01000952-ORMR01000952.1-human-gut-metagenome-genome-assembly--contig:-NODE-952-length-24602-cov-7.113660_pt1 | contig 24602 bp, 21 predicted proteins | sample MGYA00242107_ERZ509003 | MGnify/ENA primary metagenome ERZ509003 (study PRJEB26280, sample SAMEA2338699) | human gut metagenome | biome: human gut; feature: human-associated habitat; material: faeces... | reverse complement strand
GTATTAGATTCTTTTGTGTTTTCTATGATTAAAATAACTTCGTCAAAGGATAATATTTCATCAATAATTAATTCAACACTTTCAGAGCTGTTAAAACTTTTAAATATATTAGATAAAAACTCTGAATTAATTTTTATCGCTCTTAAAGTGTAATTATTATAATTTTCCAATATTTGATTATAATTATTTCTTGTAATTTTGATTACCTGACTCATATGATTCCTTGCTGTACTATAAATTTATTTTAAAGGTCTTATACGACAAAATAAGTCAGATATAAATAATATTTACTTTTGTGCTCTAAAAACTATTTAAAACCTGTCTTAATGCCGTTCAAATAGTGTTTAAAAATGAATTGTGTCTGAATGATTCGTTTTCCATAAATTTACTTGATATTTAACTTATCAAGAGTAATGAATGTCATTACTGTATATGTTTATAAGGAGTAGCAAGGATTAAAACAGGTAAGAAGTACAAACTTAAAAAAATTAGAGGCTTTGAATATGCTGATAATAAGTATTACAAAGTAATTGTCTTCTATAACTTCGATACTGTAATTTGCGAAAACACCTACGGAGAAAGATTTGTGTTTATGAAGGAGTTTTTAATTGATCCACAAAAGCCTGATGATATCTATTCAAATTTAATACTTGAAAGGAGAGAACAATGACAGAAAAAGACTATGCACTTTATGGCACAAAGGTTTTGAATTTAAAAACACAAGAAATTGGCTTGCTGATTTGTATTTGGAAAAATAAATTTGCAGATGCAGAGATAGATTACGCGACTTGCGTTGATAAACAAGGCAAAAGATACAACATAGAGCTTGATAACATACGAGGATTTGAAGATGATTTTGAAAAATAAACTGACAAGAGAAAGCTTAGAAATAACTTATCCTGAATTTAGAAAAAAGTTTGCAAAAGAAATCCGGACAGCTTTTGAAAGCTATCGCACAACACAGTTAAATAAGTATTCTTATAACTTTAAAGATGATAACTCTATGGAATACAATTTCTACTTTCAATTACAATGGAATTTTAATCACTTTGGAAATTCTAATTGGTATATTGAAAAAATGTAAAATGATTGAAGCAAATTTATTATATAATATAAGCAAAATCTAATTATATGGATTTAAGTATAAGCTTTTCTGGTTTTGAAACAACAGGAGGTTTGCTTTGATAGATTATGATTATGAATTATTAAAAACAAAAACTTTTGAGTTTATAAAAATTTTATTTCCCGATTTTGAAACTTGTCAAAAATATTATTATGACCCAAATTTGGATAGTGATAATGCAAAAACACGATTGTTGGCAATGCTTTTAAAGAATCCTGAAGAAAAAATTAAAAACTTTAATTTTGCAAATTACATTAACGAAAATAATAACAAAGAACTTTATAATTATATTAAAACTTTTCTTCCTAAAAAGTTTAATAGAACAGGTGTTGTTATTTTTAATACATTGGCACAGAAAATATTAAGTTTTTCTTGTAAAAATGAAAACCAAATTAAAGATGATAACACCTTGTTTTTCAGTTTTTTAAAAGAAGAATTAGACAGTTTCTTTTCTTTGGTTGAAAAGTTTACAGATAAAAATGATTATCTTTTTTATACACATAATATCCATATAGAAAAAGGTTTGGAAAAAGAAAAATTATTAGATAATTTATTTATATTATCCTGTGATAAATCTCCGGTATTTGTGCTTAAAAATATAGATTATGATATCCATCAGTACTGGAACTTTGAAAGTTTATTGATTAAAAGTATAGTTTTAATTTTTGGTGAAAAAATAAAGTTTTACCAAGAACTTGATTCGCATACTATAAACTTAAAAAACTATGGTTGCAATGATTTAGCATTATATCCAATAAATAATTGGAATTCTTTTGCTAACCCTTATGCCAATCAGCAAAGTCTATGGGGACCCGAAATTATTATTAACAAAGAAAATATAGCAGAAGTTAAAACATTGTTACCACAATATATGAATATCATTAAAAATTTAGACAAAGATGATTATAAAAAAATATCATTAGATTTTTATATGGATTCATTAGATAAAATAGGTACCGCTAAAATAACTTATAATGTGATTGCTTTAGAATCTCTATTTAATGTGAATAGAATAGATATAAAAATGAATTTTATTCAAAGGGGTGTCAAGCTTTTGCAGAATTTTTATGATGAAATATATTGGGAAGCAATAGAAAAAGATCTTGAGAAAGCATATAAAATACGTTGTGATTATACTCATGGGACATCCCAAAGACATAAAGATGCTACTATTGAGTTATCTAAAAAAATATCTGAATATACCAGAATTATATTAATAGTATTTTTATATTTAAGTCCACAAGTAGAAGCTTTAAAGGGTAATACAAAAGAAAAGAAATACATAAATGAAAAATTAATAGATAAAAGTTTGTTATATCCAATAATTAATGAAAACTTCAGTAAAATGATGAAAAATATTTCAGTTAACGTAAAAGATTTTAATAGTGTAGTTGAAATAACAAATCTTTAAAAAATAAAATAAATTTTGAACACCATTTAAACACTTTTTAAACAGCTTTTATGAACTGTTTGAATCTTCCAATTTTTATCTTCCGACTAATATGTCAAACCTGCGATACTTTTTCTCAAAATATGTCAGGAGACTCGAACTCCTAACCTGATATTAACTTATCTTTCATAATTTAACTCTATTTGATTGATATATCAAGCATTTTTACAATATTTTGTATCATTTCAACACAGTGTAATAATTCATGATAAAATAATTTTGAAAATTAAAATGGGTAAACATATGATATTATCAATATGCCCAAATTGATTGATTATAAACAAAATTCATATTCATTAACATATATTTAGTAAAGTAAAATATGTGTAAAAATATAAGCATCATGATTAAGACAAGTTTATTAAATGAATTAAAAAAAGATATAAGCGAAAAACGCATTGGATATAACAGACGTTCAATTGTTTCATGGTTTAATTCTGAGCAAAGCTATCAAAAAAGATATAAAGGTCGTGAAATACTTGAGATAATCCAAAATGCCGAAGATGCAAATGCAAAAAATTTAAGTTTTGAAATAAATAAAGATTTACAAAAAATTACGATTACTAATGATGGTGAAAACTTCTCATTAGAAGGTTATAGTAGTCTACTTTATCCAAACATTAGTCCAAAGCCAACAGGTGTTTTTATTGGACAAAAAGGACTTGGCTTCAGAGCTTTAATCAATTGGGCAAAAGAGATTTCTATAATTAGTAACGGTTTTAAAATTACTTTTAGTGAAGATGTTTCTCAAAAATTATTAGCAGAATTAAAAAAGGAAAAAACAGAATTACAAGATATTTCGAAAATGCAATTTTTGTCTATACCTATTATTGAAGAATCCGAAACTCTAAGTCATGGCGTTAAAATAGAAATTAAATACAAAGATAATATTGATTTTGACAGTCAATTTAAAACTCTAGATGAAGAATGCTTCTTCTTTTTAAGTAGTTTAAATCAAATAATTACACCTGTTTCCCGTCTAAAAAAAATGATTCCGACTGACTTTATTATTCAAGAAACAACTAAAGAACTGCCTGAAATTTATTATGACCAAACAGAGTTAAAACATAAAAATGAAAGAAAAATCTATTATAATATAAAATTAATTTGGAATCCAAACAAAAACTACACAAACTATCCTTTGTATTGCTATTTTAAAACTAATGTTAAGATAGGGGCTCCAATATTAATTCATGCAACATTTGACTTATCTGATGACAGAAATAGCATAGAAAAAACTGCAAGAAACGAATTTTTAATAAATGAAACTTGTTTGAATATCGAAAAATTAATTGATAAAATAACCGAAATACACAAAGATTGGAGCGCTTATAATTTACTTAATCATAGCATACGATGTGAATTAGATTCTGATTTTGAAAAGATTGGCACTTGTTTTTATAATTGCTTAAGAAATAAAGAAATATATCCTTGTATTGATGGGAAATTGAGAAAGTATTCAGATGTCGTTGTAGTTAATAAAGAAATAGTAGATTTTATACAGGCTTTAATGACGAAATATAAAGATATAAATTTTTCAATATTCAATAATATTGTTCTACTAAACAAAGAAACGGAAAATTTTTTAACTATCAACAGTGAGAAATATTATGAAATTTTTAATAATTTATCTAAAAAGATTCCAACTAATGATATTGAAAACAGGTGTTTATTGATAAGTTTATTCTATAATTTTGCAAATGCTTATTGTAACAAAAAACCTGCAATATTTATTGATAATAATTTAGAAATAATACCAGAAGATGATGAAGTATTTACAGCAACAGACACACAAATAGATACAGCTCTAATCCCTGCATTTTGTAAATTTAGAACAATAAATAGCAATTTAATAAGAAAATTACTAAATGAAAATATTTTATCTAAAAATCAAATAGAAAATTGTATAAATAAAATATACCCCGGCAACATTACAAATATTTTTTTGATATGTATTGATTGGTTATTTAATGATATAAATGAATCTCAACGAAAAGAGATATATTTAGCTTTATTTAAAATGTACAAAAAGTATAGTTTAGAAATAGACATTCCCAAAGAATACAAAGTTCCGATATTGTGTGAAGATGGCAAATATTACTCTGAAAATGTAATTTTTAATTTCGGTTTTAATTCAAATGATGATATTTTAAATATAATAGAACCCTTCATTAAAAGAAATAACTCAATCAATTGTATTGCAAATAAAGAATATTGGACATTTTTAAAAGCAACTGAAGTAGAATTAAAAAATTTCTTTCAGTTTTTAAAAGTATCAGATTCTATAAATTATGAAATATTAGATTCTCAGGCTAAATTATTTGTAGATTCTATTTCAAAAGAGGACTTAGTAAAATTAGCAATTATCGACAAATCATTTTATGATTTTATAAGAACAGATAATTCAATCGTTAACCAAATAAAAACAAAAAATTTGTTTAGTGATTATGTTATAAATACAAAAAAAATTAAATTTTTAAATAATGGCTTATTAGATAAATCTGAAATAAAAAAAATCTCAAGAGATGAAAACCTTGTTAATGATATTTTAAAACATTATGGCGCTCAAGATACAATGGAAACTATTTCTTCAGATAGATTTAATATTATAATTAAGAACTTACACATTTGGGATCCTGATGGAGAATTTGCAGGAAGAATTTATGACCAATCTTTTAAAAATGAAGTGAAGATAAAAGGAGAAACTAAATATTTTTCAAAAGATACCAATTCCTATTTATCGAATAAACAATTATATTATTATGATAATAAATGTTTACCATCTTCAAAATTGCAAGAATTTCCCACAATAGATTTAGGTAGAAGAAAAGGTCATGCTCAAGTCAGCAAATTATTTAATATCACTTCTATTGAAACATATAAGATACAAATAACAGGAAAACCTGAAATTGATTTACCCTTAACAATGTTATTCACTAATGATTTGAAAAAATTTTATCCTCTTATACTTGCATACAGGTTTTGCAGTACTTCGACACCTTTAAGTGATGAAATGAAAAAAAGGCAGGCAAGTGCCTTAAAAAATATAAACATTAAAATTTGTCGTAATTTAAATTATTCACTAAATAATAGTTTTGAAAAAGAAAATTTAAAAGATTTTGATTTTATAAACATTGATGGAACTTTTTACTTAAAAATTCCTTCGGATTGTAAAACTTTGACAGATATTAGGGAACATAAAAAATATTTATATGATTTTATTTCTGAAATGTTACTTATGACTTTCAAATTAACAGAAAATAATTCCTACATTAAAGATACTGCGGTACAAACATATATTTTTGACGATTTAGTATTTTCTGTATCTCGGTTTGAAGATGACAATGAAAGGACAACATTAAGAGAAGCCGAGGATTATTTAGACGTGAAAAATTATAGAGAAGAATTTTGGAAACACATATGGAAACTCAAAAATATAACCGAGGATTATGATATTTGGGAACAAAAACAAATGAGTAAAAAAACATATTCCAAATTAGATTATACAGAATATTCGGAAGATATGGATGCTCTTTTTGAGGAAGATGACGTAAATATAGATAAAATACATTTTTTCCAAGAGTATCCTTATAGTGGTTCTGTAAATTTTTCCGAATATAATAAAATTAAATTTAGAGATATATACAATATACAAAAAATTGATATTGAAAATTATATTTGGTTACAATGTTGTAAGAAAAAAGACAACCAAAGAAAATATTTAGAAAAAATAAATATTATTCAATGGAATAACAATATTGAAAATCTTTTTTGTTCTTATAACTATATAGTTGATAATTACGAGAAGTCTTTATGGTCAAAATTGAAAAAAGAAAAAAATTTTGATATAGACAAAATAAAAGAAGTTGTTGATGCAAATATTATAAATAGAGAAGAAATTTATTCCAACAATTGTTCTTTATTTAAACCAGAGGAACTCGATATAATAAAACAATACTATGAATGGAATAGTTTATTGTATTTCGAAAACACCTTTAACGATATTCAGACATTTATTCTTGAAAATAAAAACAAAAAACATGAAATAAAGGAAAATGATATAAAAAAAGATAACGAAATACAAAGCTGGAAAGACATTGATTTTTCTACATATACAGACTCTGGTAAAAATTATTCTTCGCAAACAAATAAGGGCAACAAAAAGACGTCATATTCAAGCAAGCAACGTAGTAATTCAGATATTGAAAAAGGAGAAATGATCCAACAAAAAGCTCTTAAATATTTACAAGACTCAAATAAATACATAAATATAAATGATGTTTCCGAGTTTGGCAGAGGATATGATATTGAATGTATTGAAAAGGCCACAAAAACTTTAATTTATATAGAAGTTAAGTCTTTTGAAAAAGACTATTTTGAAATGACTGAAAATGAATATAATACTTGGTTTCATAATAAAAATATCTATAAATTTTTATTGATAAATGATAACAAAGAGGAGAAATCCTTTATTGATGGAGAAAACTTACAAAATGTCTTTAAAATTACACCATCAAAATATAAATGCAAATTAATATAATTATTGTGTATAGCTTCCGACCAATATGTCAAAGTCTCGGTATAAAATGTCAAAGTTCCTGACACACCTTAATGGTGGACTTAAGGATACAACGTAGAATGAGTTTATTCTACTCTAACTCCTGAACTCTTCTCAAAGCAACAAAAAAGACGACCTATGTCGTCTAATTTTTATAATGGTGGAGGTTAGGAGATTCGAACTCCTGACCCCCTGCGTGCAAAGCAGGTGCTCTACCAGCTGAGCTAAACCCCCACGAGTTCGTTTATTTATTTGTCACAATATTTATTCTACATGCTGATTTTTTTTTGTAAAGACCTTTTTTATTTTTTATAGCAATTTTTTTCTTGTTCTGGTTTTATGTTATTATAAAAATAAGGAGTTTTTATGATTAACAAAATTAATTTTAATAGTGCCAGACAGGTAAGATTTCAGGGAAATACAAATCTTTTAGAGAAATTTAAAGAAAATTTAAATAAACAAGAGGCATCACAGGTCAATCTCAGCGGCAGTGAAGCAATGGCTAATTATAACAAGCCGATTGTTAAAAATGATAATACTGCTTTTAAACCTCTTGAAAGTATAGATAATTTAATTTTAACCGATATTCCAAACCCTCTTACTTTAGAAGAAAATGCTGTTGAAACCCTATCTGGAGAAAAAATTCTAAATAGTGAAGGCAAACTTGAAGCTATTGTAGTTAAAGGAGAAAAAACAACAAAAGAATATAATATTGATACTGAAAACAAAAATATAACCTCTGTTGTTGAACGCGATAATACAACAGGAATGCCGGTACGCAAAGACTTTTTCGGGTATAAATTCAACAAATTTACAAGCGCCGTTACACAAGAGTTTATGCCGGGAACGAATAAACTTGCAAAAGAAACTACATTCAATGAAGGTGTTTTATCCTATACAAAGATGTTTGATGATGAAAAAGGTAAAATTATAGAAAATGGCTTTGAAGACAACGGAAAAATCAAATGGGTTAAGATTACAGATAAAAAAACAGGTATCATGGAAAACTACTATCTAAATGACAAAAATGAAATTCAATATGTAGATTTATATGATAGAAACTTTAACATGCTTAAGTCCATCGACTATGAAAATGGGAAAGTAAAAAAAATCCTTAATTATAACTATAAGCCAATAAAAAATATTTATGGAATTACTCCTGATAACATTGATGTAAAACCGGCAGAACTTGTAGAAATCCCTGATGCAGCATCACTTGACGGGGAAAAGAAACTGCGCTCTGATAATTCTATTGAATCAATTACCGTTAAAAACGGAGATAACAAAACTACATATATTATGAGTCTTGATGGTAAAAATATTCGGGAAATAAATGAATTTAACAAAGACCAGCAGACAAAAAGTGTATATTTTGACGAAACAGATGGATGCCATATCAGAGAATTTAAAGACGGAAAACCTTACCAGACAACATATTATAATTCTGACAAAAAATTGGAAGGCGTAATAAAATTCTCACAAGACGATGCGAACAAAGAGTCAAAAAGCATTGATTACTCATCAGACGGCTCTTATATAAGAAGATATAACGAAGAAAATCATCCTGAATACGGCAGATTAACTTTGGAATTTGACAAAGACAAAAATCTGGTCAGTGTAAACAATGAAAACAGAGAAGTCGTAGAAGAAAAACTAAAAGACTAAATGCTTGTCAATAAGTTCTAAAACAGCCGATAAACGACTGCTGTTATGAATATGCCACCAGCCGATGAGAGTTTCAAAGGCTGTAGCCTGCCTGTATTCGCACTGATTTTGGCGCCGGGCAACAGGAATAGACAAATTTCTGCCGCGGCGGGCAATTTCCTGCTCCTCTTCTGTAAGTTCAGATTCTAAAAAATGCAATAGCTCAGCCTGATAAGATGCCTTTACTTTATCAGTTGTCAGCTTATGAAGCTGCTTAGCATTATCTGTAAGCTTTATCGTTCTTTCACGTATAAACAGCTCCCAAACAGCATCTCCGATGTAGGCATAATTCTTTAAACTCATATTCTCCATAACTCAAATGTAACATGAAAACAGATGTATGTTGCATTTACAACACATTTATGTAACAATAGGTTCACGAAACCAACCGGAATTTTATTTTTTATAAGGAGAGTTTATGAAAAGAAGTTTAATATTATTGGGGTTGTGCGCAATATTAACTTCGCAGACCGCATTTGCAGAATACCCTGAAGGCTGCAACGGAAGCGATACCAGACAATACGAAGTAGGCACAACACAGAATTATAACTATTCTTACCAGCTTCTTATAAGAATAAAAAAACAAAGAGAAATTCTGTATAATGCACTAAACCTTACACAGGAACAGGTAAAGTGCAAAAACGAAATAGAGAAAAAGCGTTATGCAGAACTTGAGCCGGCACTTGAAAAATTATGTATTGAAGACAAAAAACTAAAAGATTTGAAAAAAAGATGTGCAAGCAAAAAAACAATCAGACAGCAGGAAAAAGCCTTAAACTGTGCACGAAAAAATATACAAACAATTTCAGAAAAATATGATAAAGAACTTTATAAAATTCTGACACATGATCAACGCACAAAATACAGTATGATAAGAAAGCTGAAAAAAGATGACCTGAAAAAATATCGCAAAATTCAGGAAAAGGGCAGAAAACCATCAGATTTACGTCCGTTCGGAGAAAAAATACTTCAGCCGGAATACAAACAGGAACAGCATGCTAAAAATTGTTTTTGGCATAAAATGATAAACAAAATGAAAAAGAATAAATAAAAAGGTTAACTAAAAAGTTAGCCTTTTTTATTGCACAGGGGTTGAAAATCTGCTAAAATCAAACTATGGATGAAATTATTGAAAGCCTCAAAGAAATAGGTCTTAACGGATATGAAGCTAAAGTATACCTTGCGCTTCTAAAAAAATATCCTGCAACCGGTTATGAAGTTAGCAAACTTGCAAATATTCCGCAATCGAGAGCTTATGATACATTAAAAGCTCTTGAACTTGCAAACATTGTTACAGGTTCAAACACCAAGCCGGTAACATATTCGCCTATAAAACCGAAAGAATTAACAAAAAGATATAAAAGAAAAATTACATCCACACTTGACTTCCTGGAAAAGAAGCTGCCAAATGTAAAAGACGATTATACAGAACCTATAATAACCGTAAGCGGAACAAATGCAATACACTCAAAAATTATAGAAATAATAAAAAGTGCATCAAAAGAAATTTTTATAGAAGTGTGGTCACAGGATTTCAAATACTTTGAGAACTACTTATTTGACGCCTATAACCGGGGTCTTGATATAAAGATTGTGGGCTATGACAATTTCAGTTGTAACTTTGGAACAGTATTCTGTCATGCGGGCGGGCGTGAGATTGAGTATTCATTGGGCGGGAAAATGATCTTTCTTGCAGCAGACAATACCGAGGGAATTTTTGGGAAAACTCAGACAAACAAAGGCGATAACAGTCATATCATCTGGACAAAGAATGAAGATATTGTATTTTTGATAAAAGAATTTATAGTTCATGACATGTATTTGATAGATATAGAAGAGCAGTTCCCGGAACAGTTGAAATACTTCTACGGCAAAGGAATGAAAAAGCTGAAAGACAAAGTTCTGGGTGGAAACGGATTTTACAAAATACACTAAAAAAGGCGGAAACAATTCCGCCTTTTTGTTACATATTTAACCAGCCAGAAAAGTATTTTCCGGCTTCCTCATAGTTGAACAGTTGAATTAGTCAACCAAACACACCGCCTGAATGGCACTGTTGTGGCGGTCGCCGTAGCCCCAGTACGTGTTCGGGGAGTAGAAGCCCCGGTAGTATGCGTCGTCGCTATTGTTCTCCTCACCAGACCACAAGTAGAAGCTGGGTTCCGGAAGGCCTAGAGAGGTTGCTGTGCCCGCTATGTAAGTCAGGTTCTCCACATCCTGTTTTGCCCCTACACTCGGGTTGCCTTTGTATATTGCACTTGCAAGCTTCCCGAGGTCAGACATAGTTGGCATGTTATTTACTCCGTCGCACTGTTTTACTGCGCCCGCCCAATAATCATAGTTAAGGTAACAGTTTTCTATTCCCAATTCGCCTTTTTGTGCCATACATTCGTCATATGTTAACGGCGTTGGTGAGAATACAGAGCCAAAGCATTTGCCGCTTTCCAATTCGATTGCACAGCTTGAACCTAAGCCGTTCGCGTTGAATAACGCCACGTCATCATTCTGTTTGTTTGGACGTTTTTTACCATTTATTTCAAATACTGCGGCTACACAGCTTGCTGTCGCATTGGATACCGGCTTGTTATCCTCCGTTGACCACGTATAGCTTTTTACAGGGTCCAGGGCTTCGCATTTTGTATTATAAGATAGTATCATTGGCGTTCCGTCGCCGGTTATTATACCCACATTTGGAGAACTATAGTCTGCTGTATCACTGTCTTCCATTTTCAAGTGTTTTCCTGTTTGGGTTTTAGATATTTCCCACTCTTTTCCGTCCAACAGTGTTACTTTTTCGTATGGCCAGCAGTCTCGTAATTTAGTTGACGGACATACTTTCATTATTTTTAAATGTTTCTGAAGTTCTGCAACAAATGCTGCTGTACTATCGTATGGACCTATAAGCCCTTGCGCTGCCATCTTCTCTGTTGCTTTCGTAAACTTATACTTCACTGTGCGTATCTGTTCCGCGCGTACTTTCTTGTTTATCGCTGCATTCAACGTTGGTAGCGTTAGCGCGGCTACCACGCCGATTATACCCAAGGCTATTAATACCTCGGCTAGGGTAAAGCCTTTCTTTTCAAGGAAATGGTTGCGGAACATAATTCCACCAGACCTAATTCTGGCACCACAGCTTAAATTAGATGCCCCCCCCCCCCGAAATCCTTACTATTAGTGATTTTTGCATACGTCAACATCCTTTCATTTATACATACTATACTTAACTTCATTTTTTATTATAAACTTACTTTTTCATTTTTCAATCCTCATTTCACATTAATTTTTAATTTTGTAAACTTTTCATCACAGGAAACAAACAAATTTATACATTCCAGACAAATCATCTGCCTTAACCTGTACCCGTTTGTATTCCTAAGAATTCCAAGGTAGCTGTTTATTGATGCCGTAAACTTTTGCAGCTCTTCAGGAGTATACCAAAACGGATTCTTTTTCTGTTCTCTTATCATCTTGAATATTCTCTTCAAAGTTTTTTGGCGCAGAATTGTCCTGTATGGTTTTGCAACAAACCCGACAAAATCTATTCCTCGCTCAATTTTATTTACGGATTTTTTGTTCTGGTGCAAATCCAGAGCAAGACGCTCTTTTAAAAAAAGTGTCAGGTCTTTATGAATCTCATTAAGCTTTTGCGGATCTTTATCCAAAATTATAAAATCATCCACATACCTGCAATAATATTTGCATTTCCAATGATGTTTAACATACTGGTCCAGCACATTCAAATAAACATTACTGAAAAACTGGCTTGTCAAATTACCAATTGGCAGCCCCTTATCCTCCGGGGTATACCACAGACTCTTATATTTTGGCAAAAGATCAAACTTCCATTTTGATGATTTTATTTCGACTTTTGTCTTGCAGTCGTGAAATATTACCTGTTTTATAAGCTTTAACAACCAATCTTCAGGAACCAGCTTCTTTATTTCTTCATAAAGAATATTTTTATCTATGCTTACAAAAAAATTCTTCAAATCGGCTTTAAGATAATATGCAGTTTCAGTATAATCATTCGTAACAGCTCTCACGTATCTTTTTAAAGTTTTAACAGCATTTGTGGTTCCTCTCTCCGGAATACAACTATAGGTATCTTTAATAAACCTGTTATAAAATCTTTTACTTATTTCATTATAAATAAGATGATGAACAACTCTGTCCCTGAAACAAGCAGCCCAAACCTCACGCGGTTTCGGATACAAAACTATAAAACATATACTCTCACTGATTTCATAATTATCGCTGATTAAATCATCATAAAGTTTCACCAGATTTTCTTCCAGTGCAAATTCAAACTCAAGAGCGGTTTCCGTATTCCGCTTTCTTCTGCGGCAATCCAGATAAGCTGTTACCAGTTTTTCTAAACTTATTCCCTTTTCCATTCCCCAAAGGAATATTATAACATTTTTTATACTTTATTTAATCAAAAAAGACTAGCCATGCGGCTAGTCTTTCTATAATCTAGTGTCGCCTTCTCAGCCGCCACAACGCTGCCATGCGAGGCTCACCTCCTTGGTTGCTCGCGTTTGCGGGTCTGCACAGTGTTGCACTTACGCAAGCCTGTTCGCCCTCTGCTCGCAATCCGCTTTTCAAACGCCACTCAAAATTTCCGCTCAGCTACCGGCTACGCCGGCGCATACAAGCTCAATCAACTCGTTCCTCGTCGTTTCGCTTTGTATCGTTCCTTATCGCGGAAATTTCTCGTACACTATAAAAATAAAGCAGCCCGTAAGCCGTGTTCTGTTTTAGATAATCATCTGTCTGGTATCAGGATTACTCCCAATCTCAAGCGATTTTTTAGAAGTAGGCGGACAGCCTTTAAACCTTCAATTCAATCTTGCATCCTGCCGGGGGTTGCCTGGCCGGTATTTCTCAATACCGCCGGTGATGCCCTTACCTCACCGTTGCACCATCGCTCGTACTTTATAAAAGCCGTTAGCAGTATTTTTTCTGTGGTCCTATCCGCCAGCTCACGCTGCCCGGAGTTTCTCCGGCGGCCTGTCCTTGGATGCACGGACTTTCCTCACATTTTCATGCGCGATTATCCGGCTGCTTTATTAATTGAATTCTATCACAAATATTTTATTAAGTAGTGTTACAACATTTGTAAATAATTTGTCTTTTTATCCCGACTAAAATAAAATATTAATGGGAAGTTTTGAGGGAACTGTAAAATTATGTTGAAAGAAGCTTTAAAAGAAAAGACTTTATCTCCACAAGAAGTCAGAGCTATATTGAACACTGATAACAAAGAAATCGTTGAACTTTGTAAACGTGCTTCAATTTTGCCGAGAAAAAATAGCAAAGGTCAAACTTACTTTTCTTATGATGAAGTAAAAAATCTTAGAAGAGTACAAGCCCAGAAGAGGAGTGTTACTAATCCTATGGTTACGCAGGTACAAAAACAGCCTTCTGCTATGAGAAGCATTCTCGCTTCATTACAGCAAATGGAAAATACGTTAAGCGATAAAATCGCAAAAGTTATCGATGAAAAACTTGAAGGAATGGATGAAGTTGTTGTTGAATTGATCAGATGCAAAACTGATAATGAAACTCTCAGACAAAAAATTGTTGATTTGAACAAAGAAGTTTACCAGCTCAAAAACGACCTCAACAGCTATAAACATATCGGACTTGGCTTATATAAGAAAAAAGAACGTCATGTTTGGGAATAGTGTGTGAACGGGCTGTTAAAAGACAAGCAAACCCGCGATTGCCGTTAAATACGCATGAGCAAGACATAAAAAATAAGGAATTGATATAATGGCGGTTAAAGAAAAAGAAACTGAAATAACATCAAGCGCTGATGAAAGAAGTAAGGCGCTCAAACTTGCTATAGAAAAAATTGAAAAAGATTTTGGTAAAGGTTCAATTATGAAACTCGGGGATAAGGTTTCTGTTAATGTGGAAGCTATTCCTACAGGAGCGCTTGCTCTTGACGTAGCCCTTGGTATCGGCGGAGTTCCGCGCGGTCGTATTATCGAAATCTATGGTCCTGAAAGTTCAGGTAAAACAACTCTTGCTCAGCATATTGTTGCCGAATGCCAAAAAAGAGGCGGAATTGCTGCATTCGTTGATGCAGAACACGCTCTTGATCCGGAATACGCAAGAAATCTCGGCGTTAAAGTTGATGACCTTTTGATTTCACAACCGGACACTGGAGAACAAGCTCTTGATATTACAGAAGAGTTAGTACGCTCAGGTGCTGTTGATGTTGTTGTTGTTGACTCTGTTGCAGCACTTGTTCCTAAAGCCGAAATCGAAGGTTCTATGGAAGACCAGCAAATGGGACTTCAGGCAAGATTGATGAGTAAAGCTTTAAGAAAACTTACAGGCGTTATCGGAAAAACTAATACAACAGTTATTTTCATTAACCAGTTACGTATGAAAATAGGTGTTATGTATGGTAACCCTGAAACAACTACAGGCGGTAACGCATTGAAATATTATGCTTCAGTACGTTTAGAAATTAAACGTACCGATGGTGTAAAGGGTGATGGTGAAGACATTGGAAACCACGTCAGAGTAAGAGTTCTGAAAAATAAAGTGGCTCCGCCTTTCAGAACTGCCGAATTTGATATTATCTTTGGTAAAGGTATTTGCAAAGTCGGTAATATTCTTGACGTAGCTGTTAATTTAGACATCGTTAAGAAAGCGGGTTCATGGTTCAGCTATAATGAAGAAAAACTCGGTCAAGGCAGAGATAAAGCCAGAGATTTCTTAACTGAAAATCCTGATTTATTAAGTGAAATTGAAACAAAAGTAAGAGAAAAATTAGCAGAATAAGTTTCTTATTAAGAATTGTAAAAGAATATGTTTTTATACTGCTTTCAATAGCAAGAAAAAACATGTTCTTTTTTTATCTAACCAGGAAAGTACTAATCGGAGGACACTATGCGAATAAACTCTATAAATAGCAGTTATATGCCGGCAAGGAATTTGGCAAACCGTCAAAACCAAAACAATAATATGACTACCCCTAACATTCAATTTGAAGGTAAAAAAGATCATAATGGCGACAAAACCCTTCGTAAAGCAGGTACTTTAACTACAGGAGCACTTGCAGCATCAATGCTTTTGGGCGGAATGGGAAGTTGTGACAAATTAGATGTTGAACACGATTTCACAATTAAAGTTCCGGTTGATACTGTTGAAAAATATATTCCGATTATTCAGGATCCTGATACAGTTTATCAGATACAACATGATACCATAGAAGTTCCTGTTTATATACCAGGAAAAGATAGTATAATATACAGGGATTCAATTGTTCATGATACTATCAACCAGATTATTACAAAACACGACACAATCTGGATGAAACCTGAATATGATTCACCTGTTGCACCTATCATTAAAAAATTCTACCAGGTATTAAATATCAACCCTGGAAACGGAAAAATTCCTGTAAAAATGGCCTGGACCGATGAAAAAGATGGTTCATTTAATAAATCCGTATTCTCCGGTAAAGATTCTCCTATCAATGTAATGACATATAATATAACCAAAACACCATTTGATGAAGATGCCGGCGGTGTTGTACTCGGAAAAAATGAAGAATACTATAGACTTAAATTCTCTAAAGTGAATGACAGAAGTCTTGCTCTTACATTTGAAAAACCGAGAATTGAAGGAAAACCTGCTGACGGCAGAGATGACCAGTGGAAACCTGTAGAATACTATATCTATGACATTAGAACTAATGATGTAAAACGCTACACACTTAAAGATGATAATTCTCTTGAGGACAGAGGAGAATTTCTGCCTGGAGATATGCCTTCATCAATTATCCTCAGCAATCCATACGGAAGTAAATACAGATACTCTTCACTTAGCGTTAAATCAACAGACGCACCTAGTAAAACAGAAGATTACGAAGATTAACCTCCATATAAATACAATAAAAAATAAAAAAGCTCTTCAGAAAATGAGGGGCTTTTTTGTTGTGATATAATAAAAATATGAAAACATTAGCACAATTTGTACAAAAAAGAAGAGATTATCTTGGTCTTTCACCGAAAGGTCTGGCTGAAAAATGCAATCTTCCTATTACTGTCATTGAAGAAATTGAAGCCGGAAAAGAGCTGTTTCTGGCAGTAACGGTAAGGCAAAATCTTGCAAAAGGCTTAAGGTGCAACCCTGAAGAGATAAAAAGATTAGAAAAAGACTTCACGAACAACCTTGTTTCACAGGAAATAATAGAAAGCCTTAAGGAATTGATTTTAAATGGTGCGGGCGGCTTAAAATGTCCGCAATGCGGAGCTCCTCTGGTAACAAGAATTGCTAAGATGTATGATTTAGAGGATAATCTTATCCTGCACCCAAGGGCTCATTGTTCAAAGTGTTCATTCCAGATACACAGTTAGTATAATTGGCTTACAAGCTGCTTTATATAACCTTTTACAGCAGGGGTAATAATCAAGTCCGGCTCTTTAACTGCAAATTCATCAAGGGTAGTAATTGCATCACGCAGCTTGCCCTGACGCTGATAAAGCAGTCCGCGCATAATAAGATTTAGCGGATTATCATTTTCGTAAGTCTGCTTAATTTTTGTGTTCACAAGCCCCAATTCTACATAACAATCTGCCAGGTTTTCATAATAACGGAAGTTTAAACTAAACTGTTTTAGCGCACGTTCAAAACAATCCTGCGCCATGTCAGGATAACCCATTTTCATATAGCATTCACCAAGATTATTATAATAAACAGCTGAGGACTGTCTGTTAGGACTTAAGCTTATTGCAATCTTAAACTCCTGAATTGCAGGATAATACCAGTGGTCTTTCAGATAATTTAAACCAAGATTGTTATGGTAATACGCATTCTTTTCAGAATCTATGGTATAAAAATCAGGCTTTCTGTATCCGGAAAACAATACTGCACAAAATAAGAGTGATATAAGCGCTAATTTTTTCATAACATATTACCCGCAGATTAATTAAGGATAAAACCTTTTAAAGTCAAGATTTTACAACAAATTAATTTCCAAACCTTCATAAGCGAGTTGGGCCTTGCCTCCAAGACCTTTATAATGCTCGCTGATACTATCAAGTTTTTCATCATCATAACCAGGATCAAAATGGAAGAATACTAATTTTTCAGCATTGACCTGGTTCTGGCATTCTATTGCCATATCAAATGTTGAATGACCGTAACCTTGTTTAGGTACAAAAGAATTCATATAGTCTTCTGTTGTATACTGGGCATCGTGAATTAAAAGATTGCAGCCTCTGGCAAAGTTAGCAAGCTTTTTATCCCCTCCAAGGTAGCTTTCTTTATCTGTGGCATAAACCAGAGTTTTACCTTTGTAGGAAATTTTATAGATTATTACACCTTCCTGAGGGTGGGCATAAGAACGGTAACAGGTTATAACAACATCATCTTCTCCGGCATCTAAATCTTCCGGACGTTCAACCCGTTTTATTATAGGAGGTTCTCCATTACGAAGTATAATGGCATCTGTTTCCGCAATATCCTTAATATTAAGGTTTCCGGCAATATCACCCAGATCAAGCGGGAAAGATTTTCCAAATAAAAGTTCAGCAAGTTCATCAGAAAGTGATTCATTATAGTTTACATTTCCGTAAACATTTATTGTTGTTGACGGGATGTGAAGAGGTCTGAAAAATGTAAATCCCTGTATATGATCATGATGAATATGAGAAAGCAATACTACCGCCTTAATCGGAGTTCGGTTGCTTGTTTCGGTTCCGGAAGCAATATACTTTTCTAAAAGTTCATTTCCCACATCAATTAAACCGGTTCCTGCATCAAGAACAATTAAATGTCCGCCTGCATTTACCTCTACACAGGAAGTATTTCCGCCGTATTTAAGATATTCTTTTTTAGCAATAGGGTAACTTCCCCGGACGCCTCTGAATTTTACTTTGAACTCGCTCATTTTTTAAACCTCTGTTATTTTTTTATTTCGTAAACTGCACTTTGGTCTTTGCTTTCGCCTGCATATAAATTAGATGCAAACACAAGCAGTTTAGCCATTTTTTGCACACTTGTTTCACGCGTTTCTTTCATCTGGATGTCAAAGATAACCTTTTTGCGTGTATTTGTAACGGTCACTATCCTAAAGGCATTTGGATATGAAACCAGAGCAGGAGAATCAACATACAGCACATTTCCTTTTTGGAAAATTTTTGCAGCATGATAATGACCGGAAAAAACAGCTATAGGATTTTTATATTTTTCAATCACAGCCTGAACTTCACCGGCATTTTGAAGCCTGTGGCTTTCACTCGGAAAAGGTTCTATTATTGGTACATGCATAAAAATTAGAACTGTATCATTTTTAGCATCACTTAGCTCTTCGTCTAACCAGGCAAGCTGTTCTTTCCCTACATACCCTTGAGATGTAAGCCTTTCGCTGATAATTGTATCCAGTACTATAACTTTATATCCTTTTCTTGGAACAAATGAATAATAACGGTCTTTGCCCTGCATATTTTCATTATGCGATCCGAGAATATCAAGATACAACTCCTTGGTTAAAAACCCGCCTACGCACCTGTCATGGTTACCAAAAGCAAAATACCAGGGTGCATTTAGTTTTTCTACATGCGGCAGAACAGCATTAAGTTCTTTTTCAAACGGCTTATCAATTAAATCTCCTGTAAACATAACAAAGTTAACGTTAGGGGTTTCATTAATCTGCTGCACTGCATCATCAAGAAGTTTAGGAGATTCCGCAGTCATTTTAAAAGTTGTGTTGGAACCGGCTTGTAAAAAATGAACATCGCTAACCTGTACAAATTTCAAGCTGGAAGCACTGTAACACTGTAAACCGTAAATCATTACGCCCGAAAGTGCCAGAGTAATTACAGCGTTCATTAATCTGGTTAAAAATGATTCTTTTTTCCTGTATTTTTTTCTTGCCATACTATTCTTTCAATTCTGACTGCTCTGCTTTTGGACCGTTCATGGCAGATTTAACTTCATTATACTTTAAAAGTAAAAATTTATCATCATCAGAGAGGATGAGTGCTTTATCAAGATTAATAAGAGCGTTGTTGTAATCCTTCAATCCGTAATAGCAGAGCCCGATATATTTATAAATATCTGAGGTTTGTATATCTTCGGTTAAGCCTTCAAGGAGCGTCTTTGCCTTGGCGTAGTTACCTTTATTATAAAGAATAATTCCATGTACATATTCATATTCAATATCATCATTAAGAGCAATTGCAGTATTAATTTCAGTTTCTGCATCATTGTATTGCGACATGCCCATATATGCTTTTGCTCTTATAAAATATCCGAAATCTTCCTGCTGATTATAGTATAAAAATCTGGTGATAGGCGGAATAACTGCATCATAATTTCCGGCTTCCAGATAGCATTGAGCGATGGAAAGCAGCGCCCTGGTAAATCCGGGCTGTGCCTCAAAAGCTCTTGAGTAAGCATCTACAGCCTGATCAAACAGCCTGTTCTCTCTGTAATAGTCGCCTAAAAATGTATATACCCAAAAATTACCGCCGGCAGCAGCAAGATTTAAGGCATCAAGCATACCCTGTCTGTCACCCTTTTTTCTTGCTTCAATTACTGCATTAAGTTTAGGGTTAGTGCTTGTAATATACGACTTGCGGTTAACATTCAGAAGCCTTATGAGCATACTTCTTATATCACGAAAACTTTTATTATCTGGTTCCAAGGCAAGAGCCTTATCAACATATGTAATTGCACCTGAATAATCACCCATTACAGCGTAATTCTTAGCAATATCCAGATAGTCCTCGGTCATTTCACTCGCAAATGCCGGAACCGCCAGTAATAAGCCAACCAAACTTGTTAATAAAAGTTTTTTCATACCAGAATTATATCATAAATTAAAAGTTTGTAATTAGTCCTGTAGTTTATCAAAATCCAACAACTCTTTTGGTTCAACACCAAGAACGTCGGCTATAATTTTTAATTTTGAAAGCGTTATATCTGTTCGTGCAGTTTCTACCATAGCTATGGTAGAGCGGGAAATCCCGCTTACTGCAAGAAAGTCATCCTGTTTAATCTTTTTACTTTTTCTTATAAATTTTAAGTTCTTTGCAAATTTTTGTAAAAAGTCCTTGTCCATTTTTATATTATCAGCTATACTGACATTATAAAAAATCAGTACCACTGACATTTTAAAAGGAGGAAAAATTTATGTTTAATATACGGCAAAAAGGATTTACACTGGCAGAAGTTCTCATCACACTTGGAATTATCGGTATAGTTGCAGCAATGACAATGCCAACATTAATCGGAAAATATCAAAAAAAACAAACTGCCGTCCAACTAAAAAAAGTTTATACCGAAATGTCCCAGGCAGTAGCATTATCCGAACTGGACAACGGAGATGTAAAATATTGGGATTACAATCTGGGAGCAAAAGATTTTTATGATAAGTATATGAAAAAATATCTAAAAAAGACCAGCGAACTAACTTATGGACAATACAAATCACAAGTTACACTTAAAAACCTAAACGGAACAACATGCTCTGAAACCTGGTGTACAAGCTCTGTTTCACATTATGTCAGACTTGCAGATGGTAGCATTATCGGATTTTCTGAATATTTAGGAGGTAATTACAAATCATTTGTTGTTGACTTAAACGGGTATAAAAATCCTAATACCACAGGAAAAGACTATTTTGTCTTCACAATTCAGGATAAATTTAAAGTTGCACCTTACGGAATTGGAAATTCCGAGGGGGTAACAATCGGTAAAACATATGATAGAGATATTATTACCGGAGATAACTTTAGAGCCTGTAATAAAACTAAAACCGGTGTATGGTGTACAGCTCTAATCATGATGGATAACTGGGAAATCAAAGATGATTACCCCTGGTAATCAAAAGCAGCCCTCCGCTGCTTACGGCACGCCTTCGCATGCCGTACATAGCTTCGCTGTCTAATACGCTACTCTAAAATTCCCTCTCATTTCTTATCCCGGAATTTTTTTGGACAAACAAAAAGCCTGATTATAAAATCAGGCTTTTTATCTATTATATATTCATAGCTTTCAAAATCTCTGTTACATCCGTTGAAGTCTTTTTAACGTCTGCATTCGAGTATTTTATAGCATTATCCGGATCTTTAAGACCGTTTCCTGTAAGAATACAAACGATTTTTGACCCTTCTTTAATCTGGTCTTTAACCTTAATCAAACCGGCAACAGAAGCTGCGCTTGCAGGCTCAGCCAGAACACCTTCGCAGGAAGCAATAAGTTTATATGCCTTAACTATTTCATCATCGGTTACAGAATTAATCATTCCATTACTTTCATCTCTGGCAGCTTCTGCCTGTTTCCAGCTTGCAGGGTTACCAATACGAATAGCTGTAGCAAGAGTTTCCGGCTTAAGAATTCTCTCACCGCGTACGATTGCAGCAGAACCTTCAGCCTCAAAGCCCATCATCTTAGGAAGAGCAGCAATTCTTCCAAGTTTATGGAACTCCTTATAACCTTTCCAGTATGCTGTTATATTACCGGCATTTCCTACAGGAATAAAATGATAATCCGGAGCTGTTCCAAGTGCATTACAAATTTCAAATGCACCTGTTTTTTGCCCTTCTATTCTGTACGGGTTAACAGAGTTAACAAGTGTGACAGGGTATTCCTCAGCAATTTTTCTAACCAGTTCAAGAGCTTCATCAAAGTTTCCCTGAATTGCAATAATTTCAGCACCATACATCATTGCCTGAGAGAGTTTACCAAGCGCAATATACCCGTCAGGGATAAGCACAAAAGTTCTCATGCCAGCCTTTGCACCGTATGCTGCGGCAGAGGCTGAAGTATTTCCGGTCGATGCACAAATAATCGCACCTGAACCAGCTTCTTTTGCTTTGGAAACCGCCATTGTCATACCGCGGTCTTTAAAGCTTCCGGTCGGGTTACAACCTTCAAATTTTAGATAAATTTCAGCATCAACCCCTATTTTTTTAGCCAAATTATCAGCTTTAATTAAAGGAGTATTACCTTCATTCAATGTTACAACCGGAGTTTTGTCGGAAACCGGCAAGAACTCTCTAAAAGTATTAATCAATCCTTGATAGTACATATTTGTCACCTGGTTTACGGCTGCAGCCGCCTTTCTTATTTAAATTATATTTGTACTCTTATTAAACTGTTTACTTTATTTATATATTCATCATTTTCAAATGCCCGAACTGTATTCTGCATATCTTTTTCCCTGCAAAGTTCGGTTATAACCGTAATATCAGCAGTATTGTCCTCTGAAACTCCTCTTTGAACAATGCTTGCAAGACTTATATTATTATCAGCACAAATTTTACCTATCTTGCCGATAACGCCTTTATTGTTCTTTGCATTGATAGAAAGATAATATTTATTATCAGTATCTGAAATATCAATTGGTTTTGCATCAGAATTATGCTGACATCTCATCATAGGCAGAAGATAATCTGTCTTTCCGAGTTCAGCGGAAATTGCAAGAATATCACCCACAACAGAGCTGGCTGTAGGAAATTCCCCTGCCCCCGGACCTGAAAGTGTAATATCACCTATAGGATGACCGCTGAGGGATACAGCATTTGTCACATAGTCAATATGAGCCAATGTGGAAGATTTTGAAACTAACATAGGATGAACTCTTACATCAGCCCTGCCTTCTTTATCAATATGTGCAGATGCAATGAGTTTAATCTTATAACCTAAATCATTTGCAGCTTCCATATCCTGAGCGCGGATTTTTGTAATACCTTCGCGGTAAACATTTTCGAGTTTAATTCTCTTTTTAAAAGCAATTGTTGCCAGAGTTGTAATTTTGTAAGCAGCATCAAAGCCTTCAACATCGCCTGTAGGGTCAGTTTCTGCGTAACCAAGCTCCTGAGCTTCTTTCAAAACATTCTCATAAGAGGCACCCTGAACATCCATTTTGGTAAGAATATAGTTTGTGGTGCCATTCAGAATTGCTTCGATTTTTGTAATATTATTTCCTGCCAGAATAGTTTTAATTGGCATTATAATTGGAATACCGCCGGCAATTGCAGCTTCATAAAGTACAACTTTATTGTGCTCTTCTGCAAAATTAAACAATTCCTCGCCATGCTTTGCAAGGAGTTCCTTGTTTGCCGTAACAATATGTTTGCCGTTTTTGATTGCAGTTTTAATAAGATCAAAAGCAGGATTTACTCCCCCTATTAATTCTGCAACAATATCAATTTCAGGATTGTTAACAATTTTATACGGATCATCCGTAATTATTGATACATCCAGCCCTTCAATATTTCTTGGCTTATTAATATTTTTTACAGCAATTCCGGCCACCTCAATATTTTTAAAATAGCGGAGAGTTTTAAAAACTCCGGAACCAACAGTACCAAGACCAATTATGCCGACTTTAATCTTTTTTCCTTCATTCTGCTTCGGCTGCAGAATATCTTTAACATTATTTTCCATAGAACAATCGTAACATAAAAAATATTTTTATAAAACAACAGCCCGAAATTCAATTCGGGCTGAAATTTTATTTATTTAATCCGGTTTTGGTTATTGTGTTATTATTTCTTACTATGCTGGAAGTATCATAACCTGTAATATTACCATTCACATCAGTTCTGGCTTTTTTAATAAGAGTTTCAGAGTTAGCAGTGCCTGTAACATTTCTTTCTATGGATTTAACAAGCATTCCTTTTCTGTTGTATGATTTGAAAGAAGAAATATAATATCCTTTCGGATAAACATTTCCAAGACTGTCCAAATTACTCAAAGTCATATCAATTGTTCTGTTTTTCGGGGTAGAAATT
>ENA-ORMR01000943-ORMR01000943.1-human-gut-metagenome-genome-assembly--contig:-NODE-943-length-24816-cov-7.318081_pt1 | contig 24816 bp, 27 predicted proteins | sample MGYA00242107_ERZ509003 | MGnify/ENA primary metagenome ERZ509003 (study PRJEB26280, sample SAMEA2338699) | human gut metagenome | biome: human gut; feature: human-associated habitat; material: faeces... | reverse complement strand
CCTGCCGTATAACGGTGATGATCCGGAAAGTCAATGGTTTCAACCAGGTTGAAGCCGAGTTCGCGCATGGAGGCGTAAAATTTTTCCGGACGGCCGATGCCGGCAAAGGCGACGGCGTCGGTATTGGACACTTCCGGCCGAACCGGAACGACTGAACCCCGGAAAATCGGAATTCCGACAATTTTGGCGCTTAAATTATGTTTGTCCTCACCGAGGATAATTGCCGCATGGGCGCGTTTGAGGCCGGCGGCGAAGTTTTCGCGGAGCGGCCCGGCCGGAACCGACAGGCCGTTGCCGATGCCGAAACCGCCGTCAAAAACCAAAAAGGACAGATCTTTATATAATCCCGGATTCTGGAAACCGTCGTCCATGACAATAACTTCGGCACCGGACCGGAGGGCCTTCTGTGCGCCGGCAACACGATCAGGGTTGACGATGACCGGTGCCCGGCGGGCAAGCAGCAACGGTTCGTCGCCGACTTCTGACGCCGTGTGCTTTTCTTTGTCAACCATGATGTTTTTCAAAGTGCCGCCGTAACCGCGGGAAACAAAAAACGGATTTTTGCCGGCCTGTTGCAAAAGTCCGGCAACCGCAACGGCGACCGGCGTTTTGCCCGTGCCGCCAGCCGTCAGATTGCCGATGCAGACGACAGGCCGTCCGATTTTGCACGGGCGTCCCAGCCCGATGCGCAGACGAGTGGCAAAAGCATAGACTGTGCCCAGCGGTTTCAGCAGGCGGGAAAGAAAATTGGGTTCGGACCAGAAAGCGGGCGTTTTCATTCCTGAATGTATCCTTTGATTTTTTCCAATATGCCGTCGAGAACCCTGGCTTCGCCGTGTGCCCAATTGTAAGCCAGCGAACGTTTGGCTTCGAGCAGTTCTTTGTGCGTAAGCAGCTGCAGAACGGTTTCTTCAAGCTCCAGAACGTCGTTGACCTGAATGACGGCATCAGCCTTTTTGGCGCGGTTCATGGCATCGGTAAAATTGAACATGTGCGGGCCGACAATGACGGCATCGCGCATACGGGAAGGTTCCATAAAGTTCTGGCCGCCGTGCGGAATCAGCGAACCGCCGATGAATACAAGCGGCGCCAGGTCATACCAGATGCCGACTTCCCCGATGGTGTCGGCGATATAAACGTCGGTTTGGGCGGTTATCGGCTCGCCTTTGGAGCGCAACGCCGTGGTCAGGCCGAGGTTGTCGAGGTCCTGCTGAATTTCGGGGCCGCGGTTGGGGTGGCGCGGCGCCATAATTGTCAGCAGTCCGGGAACCTTTTCCTGAACGCGTTTTAAAAATTTGCCGATTTTGACTTCTTCGTCGCGGTGGGTGGAACTGACGTTCCAAAGCGGGCGGCTGCCGATTTGAGCGGCGATTTCGTCGCGTTTTGCAGCATCGATCGGCGGTTGGAGACCGGCGTATTTCAAGTTGCCCAAACACATCGAATCGCGTGCACCAAGCACGCGCAGGCGGTAGGCGTCTTCTTCCGACTGTCCGAGACAGAAAGTGAAGCAGCCGAGCAGCTCTTTGCTGATGTAGTCAAACTGCTGCCATCTTTTGAACGATTTGTTGGATATGCGTCCATTGACGAGAATCAGCGGAATGTTTTTGCGGCTGATGCCCGAAAGCATGGCCGGCCAGAGGTCGGATTCAAACCACAGAACCAGATCCGGCCGCCAATGGCGGATGAAACGCGTGGTAAAAACCGGATTGTCTATCGGAATATATTGATGAAAGGCTCTTTCCGGCAGTCTCTTGCCCATCAGTTCAGCCGAAGTAATGGTGCCGGTTGTGACCATGACGTGCGCTTCCGGGTAGAGGTCGAGCAAACGGTTAATCAGCGGCAGCATGGAAAGAGATTCTCCCACCGAGGCGCCGTGAAGCCATATCAGTTTGCCGTCGGGACGTTTAAGCTGCGGACGGCCCATGCGTTCATTGAAGCGTTTGAGGTCTTCTTTGCCGTTTTGTTTGCGTTTGTTGATGTAGCGTTTGATGACCAGCGGATAGAGAATGCGGATGAGAATGTTGTAAATGCGAATGAACATGGGAAAAACCTTATTAGTTTTTGGGATATCTTTTTTTCTTGGCTGTTATGCCCGGCGTGACTTTTTTAATGCCCATAGCCTTGTCGGCGGCAAAACAGACTTTGTTGAGTTCGTTTTCAATCTGCAGGCGGATTTCTTCAAGCCGCCGTTCATCGGCTTCGGGCGGAACGTAATAGGGGCCGATTACTTCGCAGACGCCTTCGGAAAAGGGAATCGGAATCATCATCTGATCCCAGGCTTTGCGAACGATTTTGGAGCCTTTGACGCTGCACGCAATGCCAAAAACCGGTTTGCCGCTTTTTTGGGCGAAGTAAACGGGACTTTTGCTCAGTTTCATGCTTGGGCCCTTAGGTCCGTCGGGAATAATGCAGATGGCGGTGTCATTCCGCAGGGATTCGAGCAAATCCCGCGCCGAGCCGACCGCGTTGCCGTTGCTGGAACCGCCGATGGTGCCCAGTCCGCATTTTTCCAGAAAACCGGCAATCAGACGGCCGTCCTGGTGCAGGGAGACCAGCGCGTTGAGCGGCCGCTTTTTGTTCCAGAAGTAGGGATAGAGCATGGCGCGTCCGTGCCAGCCGATGAGAATAATGCTGCCTTCTTTCCGCCAGCAGTCATAGAATTTGCCGATGCCTTTGGTTTTCCAGCGGGTCGTTCGGCCGACGAGGCGTGTATAAAAGTAAAGGAGGCTTCCGACGAGGCCGGTAACGATTCTGGATTTAAGAAGCTTTTTGAAAGTCTTTTTCAGTATTTTTGCTTTGGCCATAGCGTTTCTGTTCGGAATGCGGAGTTAACGGTGCGTTTTTTTGACGGTGTCGGTAATCGCAATGCCGATGGTTTCGTTTTCGGTAATGACGACTTCGCCGTGACCGATTAAAACGTTGTTGGCATAGATGTCGACATAGTCGTTGACGTCGCGGTCAAGCTCGACGACTGCGCCGCGGCCGAGTTTGAGCAGCTGGTTGACGCGCAGGTCGGCCGTTCCGAGCGTTACCGAGATGTCAACGGTAATTTCGCCGTTGGTATTGTTTCTTTTTGCAGCCATTAAAAGTCTACCTTTTTCTCTCTCTTCTTCTATGGGTTGTATATAAGGCATTTTTCGCCTGCAGTTAGAATATGTATATATCATTTGCAAAAAATAACAAACGAAATTATCAACTTATCATACTGTTTGCGGTGCCGTTGTGGATTAAACGGTTTTGCCGTTGCCGCGGCGAACGATTTATGCCAAAAACTTTAGGGCGGCTATTGTAGTTCGCATAATATTTTCCTATATTATTAAAAATGGTATTTTAACGAACAGGACAGAGGAAATGGCATCTAAAAAAGAAAAGTATCCGGTACTTCCGCTTCGCGACATCGTCGTTTATCCGAAGATGATCGTGCCGCTTTTTGTCGGACGGGAAAAGTCTATCCGCGCTTTGCAGGAGGTGGTCGACAACGACAAGAACATTGTTCTGGCAACGCAGAAAAACGCGGCCGTCGAAGAGCCGGTTGCCGATGATATTTATCATATCGGCACCTTGGGCACCATTCTTCAGCTGCTGAAACTTCCCGACGGAACGGTCAAGGTTCTGATTGAGGGGCTGGAACGCGTTAAAATCGAAAAATTTGAGGACAACAACGAATTTATGGAGGTTACGGCTTCGGTCTTGCCCGAAAAAGACGATACGAGCACAGAAGTCGAAGCTTTGGTCCGGGCGGTTTTGTCACAGTTTGAGGAATATGTCAAACTGTCTAAAAAGACGCCGCCGGAGGTTCTGGTTTCGGTCAATCAGATTACCGATTACGGTAAGCTGGCGGATACGATTGCTTCCCATCTGTCGCTGAAAATTGCCGACAAGCAGGCGCTTTTGGACGCGACGTCGCTGAAAGAACGTTTTGAAAAAATCCTCGGCTTTATGGATGCCGAAATTACATTGCTGGAGGTTGAGAATAAAATCAAGACCCGGGTTAAAAAGCAGATGGAACGGAGCCAGAAGGAGTATTACCTTAACGAGCAGATGAAGGCGATTCAGAAAGAGCTCGGCGACGGCGACGACGACGCTGAGATTTCGGAATATATGAAGAAAATCGAAAAGACCCGCTTGTCTAAAGAGGCTAAGGAAAAGGCTCTGGCCGAAGTCAAAAAGCTCAGAAATATGAGCGCCATGTCTTCGGAAGCGACGGTCGTGCGCAATTATCTGGACTGGATGCTGGACATTCCGTGGAAAAAACGTTCAAAGGTCAACAAGGACCTGAACAAGGCGATGGAGGTTTTGGAGCAGGACCATTACGGGCTGGACAAGGTTAAAGAGAGAATTCTCGAATATTTGGCCGTGCAGGCACGTGCCGACAAGGTTAAAGGCCCGATTTTGTGCCTGGTCGGCCCTCCGGGCGTCGGCAAGACCTCGCTCGGCAAGTCGATCGCCAGAGCTACCGGCCGCGCCTTTGTCCGCGCGTCGCTGGGCGGCATGCGCGACGAAGCTGAAATTCGCGGCCATCGACGGACCTATATCGGTTCCATGCCCGGCAAGATTATTAAAGGCATGAAAAAGGCCGGAACTTCCAATCCGCTGTTTTTGCTTGACGAGATAGACAAGCTGGGCAATGACTGGCGCGGCGATCCAAGTTCGGCGCTGCTGGAGGTTCTTGACCCTGAGCAGAATGCGGCGTTTAACGACCATTATCTGGAAGTTGACTACGACCTGTCGGACGTTATGTTTGTGACGACGGCCAATTCGCTGGACATGCCGCGGCCGCTGCTGGACCGTATGGAAATTATCCGCCTTTCAGGCTATACCGAAGACGAAAAAGTGGAAATTGCCAAGCGGCACCTGATTCCGAAGATATTTAAGGAAAATGCCGTTCAGCCGCATGAACTGGAAATTACCGACGAGGCGATACGCGACGTTATCCGCTATTATACCCGCGAAGCCGGCGTTCGTAATCTGGAACGCGAACTGGCGACAATAGCCCGCAAGGCGGTTAAGGAAATACTGTTGTCCAGAGGCAGGGACGAGCATGTCCGGGTTGATTCCGGAAACCTGAGCAAGTATCTCGGGGTCATCAAATACCGCTACGGCGAAGCCGAAGAACAGGATCATGTCGGCGTGACGACCGGTCTGGCCTGGACGGAAGTCGGCGGCGACATTCTCTTTATCGAAGCTGTGGACATGCCGGGCAAGGGTAAAATTACCCAGACCGGCAAACTCGGCGACGTAATGAAGGAATCCATCGAAACGGCCTATTCGGTGGTTCGGGCGCATTCCAAGGAGCTGGGGATTAATCCGGAAGTTTTTGAGAAGACCGACATTCATGTTCACGTTCCGGAAGGGGCGACGCCGAAAGACGGGCCGTCGGCGGGTATTGCCATGTATACGACGCTGGTTTCGGTGCTGACCAAGATTCCGGTCAGAAAAGACGTGGCGATGACCGGTGAAATTACGTTGCAGGGCAGGGTGCTGCCTATTGGCGGCCTGAAGGAAAAGCTGCTTTCGGCGCTGCGCGGCGGCATCAAGACCGTAATTATTCCGAAAGAGAACGAAAAGGACCTGGAGGAAATTCCCGAAAACGTCAAGACCGGCATGAAGATTATTCCGGTTTCGGACGTCAAGGAAGTAATTAAGATTGCCCTTAAAGGCAAGGTCAAGCCGCTGGAGGAAATCTGCCGCTGCGAACCGGTGCCAAAATCCTGCGAGCAGGTTTCGGTTCCGAACTGAATGAAAAAAGCGCCGTGTCACGGCGCTTTTTTCAGGTCTGTGAATCGCCGAGGAGAATCGCTGAAGAATCGCCCGCAAATCAGGCTGGGCAAAGATTTGGCTGTGAATAACTTGCGCAAAAGGCTGAAATAGGCGTCAAATTGGCAGAAAAAGCAGAAAATTCGGGATAAAACCGTTGATTTTGTTTGACTCATTGGTTTTTAAGCGCTTAAATTTTTGTGTGATGACAAGATTTGTTGTCATTTGGTTTATAACTTAATAATTAGAGGGAGTCCTCACCGTGAATAAAAATGAACTTATTTCTAGCATTGCTAGCGAAACCGGCCTTACCAAAACTGATTCTGCTAAGGCTGTAGATGCATTTGTTGCTTCTGTTACCAAAGCTCTGAAATCCGGCGATGAAGTTCGTCTGGTTGGTTTCGGTACTTTTGCCGTTTCCAAGCGCTCTGCTACCACCGGCCGCAATCCGCGTACCGGCGCTACCATCAAAATTCCTGCCCGCAAGCAGGCTAAGTTCAAAGCTGGTAAAGCTCTTCAGGATTCTGTAAACTAATTATCATAGGGACCGGCTTCGGCCGGTCCTTGGTTTATATGAAGATTAAGAAGGCGGAACGGGAAGTTCCGTCTTTTTTTGTTGCATAACTTTTAGGAACGTTTGACGCGGGGAATGCGGAGAATTAGACTGAGAACATATTTTTAACCGTATGAATTTATTAATTTTATAATTTTGCAGTCATGAAAAATCTAAATTCGTTTTTCATTATGACGGCGGAAAAGGAAAAAGACCTTATTCCGTTGTCCGAAGTTGCCGAAAAGGAATGTGGCCTGTTGGCATTGTTTGACGGCAAAGGCGGCCTGACTCATTTTTACGTTCGGACAAAAGACGGTTTTCGCCGTTTCTTGTCTGAAATGTGCCGCAGTTGGAGTGTTGAATGTGACGGCCGGATTTTGCAGCTTAATTTTAACCGGCATAAGGCGCTTTGCTATGTGAACGACGACAATGAGGCGGTAATTATCGGCGCTTCGTTTGTCAGAGTTGCTTATGCGGGTGGTGCGAACGGTGTGATAAGCATCAGGGTTACGGAGGAAATTCCTGATGACCGAAAGCCGGAGGAACCTTTTGGGGAAAGAGCTTATTCCCGGCAAGACAAAGAGATGTTTTATTTTCCGGAAGAGGAAATTATCCGCTGAAAACAAGGGAGCTCTGACTCCCTTGTTTTTTTATTTTTGGTCGGCGGCAATCCGGTTTCTGAAACAGAATAATTTCTAACGGGAAAGAAAAATTTATTTTTTGTAATTTTTTGCTTGATTAATTGTTTTTATGAGTATATAAACTTCATCGTAAACACGATGGGAGTTTAGCTCAGCTGGAAGAGCATCTCGTTTACACCGAGAGGGTCGGGAGTTCGAACCTCTCAACTCCCACCAATTAAAAAACCTTTAACTGTGAAGTTAAAGGTTTTTTTGTATCTTAAAGAAGAGAGGTTCAAACTCCCTCGGGAGTTTTTCTGGCTCGTAAGCATTGCTCTTTGTCGCAATGCAAACTCGCTGCGGTCACTCGTTTTGTAACGATAACAACGCCAGCTGTCGCAGGCGTTGCAATCTAACGAAACTTCGCCTGTCGTCAGAAAAAGCTTTGTCGGAGCTTTTTCCTGTCTCCAGCCTCTCAACTCCCACCAATTAAAGAAGTCTGTTTGTTGCGGGATTTTTATTGGATAAAGTTTGGAGTGAGAATTTACGAAAATGGAGTTTGGGTTGCGTTTTTGAGTGAACAGGAGTAGGTTATGCTTGTTGGTAAAGAAATGAAGCTGGTATAAGTGAACGGAGCAAATTAGCCAACATCGACCTTAAGAGTTAAAATATTTGTTGATTGTGAGAAAGATAAAAATATGAATGACGAATTTGTAGAAGTTATTTCTAAATATATATTTCAGGATTTGAACGGTATTAAAAAGCAAAAGCCGCGAAATATTCATCTTGAGGTGCAATATTCAAAAAGTTTATATCAATGTGCTTGTTCTTTAAAGAGAGTTCATATTGTTGATATGGTTGCTTGCACGGAAGATATTTTGGCAATTTTGCTGACGATAGAATTCTCGAAAAGAATTGAAGAAACGAATGCTGAGTCTTATGAAGACTTTAAGTCAAAATTAATTCAGATAATGAATGATATTTCGGTGAACTAAAAGATTTTACCTGTTAGGTGCAGTTGTCAGGTTTTATCAGTTTATTCTATACAAAAGCGTTTGGTTTTGGTATTCTGAAAAGGCCGGAGGAGAATACCGATGAATTATGATTTGGCTGTTGTTTTATGTTTGGCGGATGAAAGCAAAAATCGTCCTTTTGACGAATATGTGGCCGGAATAGTCGGGCGGATGCTGGAGAAATGTCCCAAAGAAAAGGCTTTTCTGGAACAGTTTTCGCTGCATTATTATTTGGCGGACAACAAATCTGACGCCAGCATTGCTAGAGTGGTTGATGCGGATTATCCCGATATTGTATCATCTTTAGCCGGCGGTCAGGATTTTGCGGTTGTGCTTAACAAGGAGCCGTTGTTAAAACTGGACAGCGAGGACAGTCTGGCTTTTGTTCTCGGGCACGAGCTTTCGCATATCATGTATCAGAAAGGCTTTTTTAAGGAGCAGGCTGTCTGGGCGGGCGAAGAATTGGTCTGTGACTGCAATGCGGTTAAGATGATGGATGCCGGGGAATACAGTCTGTATGAAATAGCCAAGGTTGATGCGTTGTTTGTTAAGAAGTCTTCCGAAATGCAAAACCGTATCAGGCAGCGCAACCATTTTCTGGATAAAAATTATAATGTTTTCGAACGGCTGGAGCAGAGTTCTCCGCTCAGGAAAGAATTGTTTGCCAATTTGGAGAAAGAGGCCTGGCGCCGGAAAGACATTTTTGCTCAGGGAAAGGTTACGGCGGACTGCATAGTTGAGGAGTTGGGCGATATTTATAAAAAAGGCGATCGGAACGTCTTTATTGCCGCTTGCAATAAATATCTCAGCCGGCAAAGCACCGAAGACGCAGGAAAGCTGATAATGAATGTGCTGGCGCAGGTTTGCGAGAAATTTCCTCCGATTGACGAGGTGCGTGTCGGCGAAACTTCCCGGAAATATCGCAATCATCCGGTGTGGGTTATGAGCAATGTTGTTTTTGTGCAATATAATCGTCCGGGGAAAAAGCTGTATCCTCCGAAAGATTTGCAGGTCGTAGCCAAGTATATGCGGCAAAACCGGGTTTATTTTGAACAAAAGGATGAAAAATTCTGGCGTCCTTTGCGTGAGGGAATGTCTGCCTTCGGTATCCCGAAGGCCAGAGAAATCTGACGTTATGTTTGTTTTGCGCTGAAAATGTAAGAATTGAACCAAAGAGAAACGGCGTTATCCGAAGATAACGCCGTTTCTCTTTGGGATATTAGCTGAAAGCTACGGCTATGCGTTTATTGATGTAAGTCTTAGGGTGCCAGCCTTTACCGCCGTACCTCAGGCCAAAAAAACAGGCATTGTGACAGTCATATACTTCAGAGCACCAAATGCATCCCCGGTAATCGTCGGCGTTAATGTTGTTTTCTTTTAATACAGCAATTGTGATTGTAAATTTTTCTCTTTCCGCCTTGCCCCAATGCTTGTTCAAAACATCTTGGGATGGCAGAAAACCCGGCTTGCCCTTAAAACGCATCTTTTCGGCAAATTTTTTGACTTCTTCCCATGTGGCTGGTGAAATGTTGTTTTCCGGACCTCGTTGCAGGGCAACCATCACGCCGGAAAGAAGCTGAATTCCCCAGAGTTCGTGTTTGCGGTTCAGGTTCAGTCCATTTTCGACGGTTAGTACATTGCCGCGTCGATACACCAAAGGCAGTTCTGTCGGTATCAAACCGGTTTTATCCCTACCCCGGTTGTTAACCCAGCTTATCAGTTCTTTGTCGCTGATGTTCAGTTCCGAAATCAGCTTTTCCAGTTTTTCAAATCTTGTTTCCATAATAAGATATTTTAATGTAATAAACAATTTTATAAATAAGTTCTTTATCCATAACATTCTGTTGACGAAAAGTCAATTTTTGTTAAACAGGTGCGTATTGAAAAAATCCCGGTTTTTTAACCGGGATTTTGGTTTGAGCATTGAATTAGATTCTTCTCAGCGGAGTTTTTGTTTTGGTTTTCAGTGCGGCGTTGGTGGCGGCGGCGAGATTAATGGCCAGCAGCTTGCCGGCGGCGCTGACCGGGCTGATTTTTTTGCCTTTGGCGGCGGCAAGGCGATTGAGGGCATTGATGTCCGCAGTGCTGATTTTGCTGATGGCAGAGACGTTGGCAGCCGTTTTGCGCGGTGTCGGTTTAGCTGCGGCCGAAAGCTGTTTGATGGCTGCGGCCCAGTCCTGTGCGTGTGTATTGGCGGGGCAGCCGTTGTTTTTCCAGATGTAGTAAGCGGCTTCGGCAATGGCCTTATCGTTCAATTTGTTCATGACGGTTCTCCACAGTATGATATAAAAGTTGAATTTTATTTATTCAAAATAGGCAAAAAGTATTAAAAAAGTTTTATCAAACTGTAATTGAACGACAAAAAATTATTTGAGCTGGCTGTCTTTTGAACCGCGGCGGTTGTAGAGACTGACGGCTTTGTTCTGTTTGTCCTCCTCTTCCTGGCAGTCAATGCACAGTCTGACGCCGGGGATTGCACGGCGCCGCGCTTCGGGAATCTCTTCGCCGCATTCTTCGCAATACAACAGGCTTTCGCCGCAGGGAACGTTTCTGCGGGCGCGGTTTACTTCATCGTTGACGGAATCCTGAATCTGATCGAGAACCGCGTCGTCGTCTGTCCAGCCGATGGCCATGTTTCTTCTCCTTGTCAAATATAATAATCCGAAGCGAAGAAAACTTCAACTTCTAAAACGGTCCGACGGCGCCGTTTTAATTTTATCAGTCGTTTTTATTGGTAATGATGATGGTTTTGACAAATTTTCTGCGCGGGTTTTTCTCCGTTTCATCGGTTTCGCCGTCATAGGTTTCGGTCAGTTCTTCTTCGACGGCGTTTTCGTCGTCTTCGTCTTCAAGGTCTTTTTCGGGCAGGCCGCATTCGCGGCGAAGCCAGTTGCAGCTGCAGGTGAATTTACCGTCAAAAAGAACCGAAAGCGTGCAGAAGGCTATCAAAGCCATGATGTAATACAGGGCGGCATATATCTGTTCGCCGATGGAAAGGGCCATTTTGTTGACCATAACGCCGATGAAAAAAGCCAGCGCGGTAATGATGCCGAGAATGATTTTCATAAGTATTCTCCTCAAAATTTCTGAATTTCCACAGCAGAATAAATATGTCCGGACGAAACAAAATCAAGATGTGCTAACCTTATTTCCATAGGCTTATTTCGCGATTGAAAAATCTGTCGGCCGCTGTTAGAATGTGAGAACGACAAATGAAGGAGACTTTTATGGAAAGCAGAGTTGCAATTATCGGCATTATTGTCGAAAACATGGAAGCAACGGAACGGCTGAATGCCATTTTGCACGAATATGCGCCGTATGTTATCGGGCGTATGGGAATTCCGTACCGGGAAAAAAAGGTCAGCATTATTTCGGTTGCGGTTGACGCGCCGGAAGAGCTTATCAGCGCCTTAGCCGGGAAAATCGGACGTTTGGAAGGCGTCAGCGCCAAAACCGCCTATTCCAATTTCTGCACAAAAGACGACGAATAGCTTTTTCGGACTTGCCAAAAGGCGGCTCCAGGGATAGTATGACCTAAAATTTTGTTAACCTGACAGGGAAGTCTGACTGACCTGAAAGAAAGTGAGTGACTGAATGTATAATCCGAAATCATTAAAGGCGGAAGAGTTTATCTGCCATCAGGAAGTGCTGGACACGCTGGCCTATGCCGACGCCAACAGGAACAACCCGCAGCTTGTTGACCAGGTGCTGAACAAAGCCAGAGAACGCAAAGGGCTGAACCATCGCGAGGCGATGATTCTGCTTGACTGTGACATTCCCGAAAAGAACAGGGAAATTTTTGAACTGGCGGAGCAGATAAAAAAAGATTATTACGGCAACCGGATTGTGATGTTTGCGCCGCTGTATCTGTCCAATTACTGCGTCAACGGCTGCGTTTATTGTCCGTATCATGCCAAGAACAAACATATTCCGCGCCGCAAGCTGACGCAGGAAGAAGTGGCGCGGGAAGTGGTTGCGCTTCAGGACATGGGGCACAAGCGTCTGGCGATTGAGGCCGGCGAGGATCCGGTCAATAATCCGATTGAATATATTCTGGAATGTATCAGGACGATTTACGGCATTAAGCACAAAAACGGTGCAATCCGCCGCGTGAACGTCAATATTGCGGCGACGACGGTCGAAAACTACCGCAAGCTTAAAGAAGCCGGGATCGGCACTTATATCCTGTTTCAGGAAACCTATCATAAAGAGAGTTATGAGAAACTGCATCCGACCGGGCCGAAGCATAATTATGACTATCATACCGAAGCGATGGACCGGGCGATGGAAGGCGGAATTGACGATGTCGGGCTGGGCGTTCTGTTCGGTCTGGAACGTTATCGTTACGAATTTGCCGGTTTGCTGATGCATGCCGAGCATTTGGAAGCGGTTCACGGCGTGGGGCCGCATACGATTTCGGTTCCGAGAATCCGCCGCGCGGACGATATTGATCCTGAGGTGTTTGACAACGGCATCGACGACGATACTTTTGCCAAAATCGTGGCCTGTATCCGTATTGCGGTGCCTTATACGGGAATGATTATGTCGACGCGCGAGAGCAAAGCCTGCCGGGAGAGAGTCATTCATTACGGCATTTCGCAAATCAGCGGCGGCTCCAAAACCAGCGTCGGCGGTTATGATACGCCGGAGCCGGAAGACGAAAGCTCGGCGCAGTTTGAGGTCAGCGACACGCGTACGCTTGACGATGTGGTCAAATGGCTGATGGAGCTTGGGTATATTCCCAGTTTTTGCACGGCCTGCTATCGCGAAGGGCGTACCGGCGACCGCTTTATGGCCTTATGCAAGAATCTGCAGATTCACAACTGTTGTCTGCCAAATGCGCTGATGACGCTTAAGGAATATCTTGTCGATTATGCCAGTCCGGAAACCCGTAAGATCGGCGAGGCGCTGATTAAGAAAGAACTGGACAATATTCCAAAAGACAAGGTTCGGGAAATTTGCCGCGAACATATCGGCGAAATAGAGGGCGGAAAGAGGGATTTCCGTTTCTAGCAACAGCCCTGCCGACGGCGGGGCTTTGTTTTATCTGATTGCAATATATTTATATTCGGATATCATATTATCGGAATATAAACGAACGAGGTTACAATGGCCGGAAAACTGAAAATAAAATACTGCATTTGGGACGTCGGCGGCGTCATTTATCCGTATACCCTGAAATTCGTGAACGAGTTTATGAAAAGCCGAACCGAGGATATGGCGGCATTTAACGAGAACAACGGCGCCGTCGGTTTCGACTATGATGCCTTTATGCTCGGAAAGGTAAGCTTTGAAACGCTTTGCCGTCAGTTGTGCAAATACTGCGCGGTTAAGTTTCAGCCGGGAATTGACGCACAGATTAATCTGGCTTTTCGCGACGGCATCGGCGAATTTAGGGAAACGACGCGCCGCCTGATGGAACAGATGAAGAAAAAGGGAATCGTCAACGGCATTTTGTCGAACGCATTGCCGAACCTGAAAGATACGGCGGACGCTTTCGGCCTGATCGATGAGAACCGTATCTTCTGCTCTTTTGATTTGGGACTGTTGAAGCCGGATCCGCGGATTTATGAGAGCATGCGCGAAAAACTCGGCTGTGCGTTTGGGGAAATTCTGTTTATTGACGACAAGCCGGCAAATGTCGAAGCGGCTAAGGCGCTGGGTATCAACGCGCTGGTGTTTAATGACGGAACGGCGGAAAAAGACGTCAGCAGGCTGATGGGATGGGGAACGGGAAGAAAATGAGCCTGTGTCCCGGTTTCTCAATCATTATGCCGACGTTTAACCGCGCTTTCTGCATTTGTGAAGCCGTTGATTCCGTCCTGATGCAGAATTATCCCGATTTTGAACTGATTGTCGTTGACGACGGTTCGTCCGACGGAACGGATATGTTGCTGAAAGAACGTTACGGCGCCGAAATGGCTTGCGGACGCCTGAAGTATCTGCGAAGCGGCCATGAGGGTGTCAGCGCTGCCAGAAACAAGGGATTGTGTGCCGCGACCCGGGAATGGGCCGGATATTTGGATACGGACAACCGGATGTGTGCCGATTATTTTGCGGTATTTGAAAATGCCGTTCGGACGGGAGGCGCAAAGTGTTATTATGCCCAGATAAAGCATTTGAACAATCGGCGGGTTGTCGGCAGGGCTTATGACGCACGGGCGTTCTGCCGGTGGTGTCTGGCCGACATGAATGCTTTCGTTCATCATCGCAGCCTTTATGACGAACTGGGCGGCTTTGACGAAAGCATGAAGCGTTTTGTGGATTGGGAGCTGATGCTGCGCTACAGTCGAAAATATGTGCCGGTATTTGTTCCCCGCGTGGTTTCCCTGTATAACGATTCGGACGAGATTAAGCGGATTTCCAACAGCGAGGATGCCGAACAGGCGCGCCGGATTATTTATGACCGGTATCTGCCGGCCAAGCTACCCGTTATTAAAAGAAAGGTGCTGATTGTATCCGAGATGTTCAAGGGCGGTGTGGTTCCGGCAGACGAAGAGCGGGTATTTCGGGAGTATCTGGCTTTTTACCGGCAGCGGTTTGAAGTTTTGGAAAAAATGGACACTTCCCGGTTCAATCTGCTCGTCAAAGTGCCGGAAAAGGTACCGCTTTTTGTTGAGAACAAGTGCCGGGCTTTAACCGCTTTCTATGATTTTGTGTTGTTGTGTACGCCGGAGAGCTTTGGCGCGGTTCTTGACGCAGCGGTTGATTTCGGAGAAGAGAAAGCCGTCGTTTTTGAAGAAAACGGCATTTTGCCTGCCGGTTTGCCCGGTCTGCTGGAGCAGACCGCCGCCGCGGCGGCGGGGACGGTCAGGGAGATGTTCGGCGGCAGGGCCGTCGTGATTTCCGAACTTGACAAAGCGGCGTGCTTGCAATAGCCTGATAAAAAAATTTTTAGCGGAAAAGAAAATGAAAAAAGAACTTCTGGCACCGGCCGGCGACACGGAAGCCGGTTATGCGGCGCTTTATTACGGCGCAGATGCGGTCTATCTGGGCTTAAAGCATTTTTCGGCGCGGGCGACGGCCGCCAATTTCGGCGCCGACGATCTGAACGAGTTTGTCGGTTATGCTCATTCGCTGGGGCGAAAGGTTTATGTTGCGGTCAATACGCTGCTTCAGGAGGACGAGCTGCCGGAACTGCTGAAGGCGCTTGACCTGTGCGCCAAATATAAGGTTGACGCGCTGATTGTGCAGGATTTGGGCGTGGCGCGCATTGTGCGCGAGGCTTATCCGGAGCTGGAACTGCATGCCAGCACGCAAATGGCCGTACATAACAAAGAAGGCGCGCTGGCGCTGCAAAAAATCGGTTTCAGCCGCGTCGTGCTGGCCCGGGAGCTGACTTTGAATGAGATAAGGGAAATTGCCGCAATTCCGGGGTTGGAAACCGAAGCCTTTATCCACGGCGCCCTTTGCTATTCCTACAGCGGGTTATGCATGTTCTCTTCTCTGGAAACAGGCAAAAGCGCCAACCGAGGCAAGTGCCTGTATCCGTGCCGGGCGGCTTTCGGCGGCTGTGACGGCGAAAAACACTATTTTTCTATGAAAGACATGGCGCTGCAGGGTGAGGTTTTAAAAATGCCGGTAACGTCGCTGAAGATAGAGGGTCGCAAAAAGACGGCCCTGTACGTGGCGGCTGCGGTCGACTATTACCGGCGGATTCTGGACGGCAGGGGCGACGATGCCGAAAGGGCCGAGAATATCCGGCAAATTTTTTCGCGTCCGTGGACGAAGTTTCATTTCAACGGCAGGAACAAAGACGTCATTGACCGCGATTTTGTCGGACACCGCGGTCTGAAAATCGGCAGAACCGGCCCGCTTCGCAACAACAGCCTGCAGTTTCGGACAACGCATAAAATCGCCCGCTACGACGGTATCCAGATAGACATTCCCGGCGAGGAAAAGCCTTTTGGCTTTTCATTGCAAAGTTTGCGTGTAAACGGCCGCAACGTGTTTGAAGCGCAGGCCGGCGAGACGGTCGAAGTCAAACTGCCGCCGCATGCGCCGAGATTAGAGAAAGGCTGGGACATTTATCTGGCTTCCGCCAGCGAAGTCAAAGGCGCTTATCCTTATGAAAAACCAAAATCGGGAGCGTTCAGGCAGCGGAGACAACTCGATGTTTCGGTAATGATTGAAAAGGGAAAGCTTTCGGCCGCGGCGGGCAAGTTTTTCTTTGCTGTTATCGGCGAATTTGCAAAAGCCGAAAATCCGGACAAAACGGTGGATGCGGTTCGGAAAGCTTTTGGCAAAACCGGCGATACGGATTTTGTGCTGGGCAATCTGACAATAGAAGATCCGCAGGGACTGTTTGCTCCGGCATCTTTATTGAATGAACTGCGGCGCGGTTTGTACGGGCAGGTTGTTTTTGAAGAAGAGCCGCGCGTGCTGCCTGCCGTGAAAAAGGTTCGGGAAAGCGGTGCGCCGAAATGGATTGTCAAAACCGACAAGGTCGAAACGCTTGCCGGAATTAATCTGGAAGAAGCGGCGGAAATCGTTTTTCTGCTTTCTGAGAATACGAAAACGGAAATGTTGTCGGCTTTGCCGAAAAGCAAAGTCAGGTTGGCGCTGCCAACGGTCTGCCGTCGTCCGAAGACTTTTGAAAAGACGATTAACGCCATGCTGTCGGCCGGTTACAAAAAATGGGAAATCGGCAATTACTGGGGGCTGGAAGTTTTGCCGGAAAATGGCATTGATCTCAGTTTTGACTATCCGTTGTATGTGCTGAATACACAGGCGGCGGCGATGGCCGGAGAAATGGGGGCGGCGAGGGTAACGCTTTCGCCGGAAGATGTTTTGCGCAACATGAAATCCATGGCCGCAGCATCGCCGTTGCCCGTCGTTCTGCCTGTTTATGCGGATGTGCCGTTGTTTATCAGCGCCGACTGCATTCGTTCCAATGCCTGCGCCGATTGTCCGCGCGGCGAAAAGTGGCTGGAGCTGACCCGGAACGGTGTTCGATACAAGGCGTTGTCACGCGACTGCCAGATTATGCTGTTTGACGAGCGGCCGCTGTGTTTTGCCGCGGAAGCTCCGGAAGTGAAGGCTGCGGTGTACAGGGTCGATTTCTGTTTCAGGCCCTATTCTTCGGAGCAGGCTGCCGGAATATGGACGCGGGTTCGCAGTTTTCGGGATACGGACGGCTGTGCGAAGGGTAATATCGGCAAGCCGGCTCTGCTGTAACAAAAAAACCCTCTTGCGAGGGGTTTTTTGTTATTCGGCAGGGGTAAGAACCGGGCGTTCCTTTTCCGGTTTCAACAGGCCGATTTTGTGGGCGGCCATGCGCAGATTGTTACGCAGATAGCGCCGGTTCATTTTGCGAATGGTTACGAAATAGCCGACGGAAACAACCATGGCGGCGCCGAACCAGGCTATCGGGCTGGCCCAGCAAACGCCGAGATAACCGATGTGTCCGGCCAGCCAGATGGCGGCGAAAGAACGCATCAGCAGCTCGGTAAAGCCTGCAATCAGCGGAATGGCCGATTGCCCCATGCCCTGAAGAGTGTTGCGGAAGATGAAAATCTGTCCGAGAAAAATGTAGAACAGGGTACTGATGTTCAGATACTGTCGGCCGGTGTAGACAATTTGTTCGGTAACGTCATCGGAGAATACCGTAATCATGTTTTCGCCGACAAAGCGCACCAGAAGGGCAATGAAAACGCTGAAACTGACGGACATGAGCGAACTGTAAAGAACGCCGCGGCGAATGCGTTTAATCATGCCGGCGCCGAAATTCTGCGCCGAAAAGGTGGCCATGGCGATGCCAAGGGCGACCAGCGGCTGAGTGGCCAGCTGCTCAATACGCAGGGCGGCGGTAAAGGCGGCGATGGTGTCGGAACCGAAAGAGTTGCAGACTTTCTGCATAATAAGGAGACCGACGGAGAGAACCGAGAACTGAATGGCCATCGGTACGGCGATATTGAGATGTTCTTTCATGAAGGCGCGGTTGTATTTCCAGTCTTCGCGGCTGAGGCGGAGAATCGGAAAACGGCGGCCGATGTAAACGGCGCAGCAAATGCCGGAAACGGTAATGGAAATAAGCGTACCGAGTGCCGAACCGACGACGCCCAGTTTGCAGACGGATATCAGGAAAAGGTTGAGCAGCACGTTGACGACCGTCGTGGCAATGAGAAAATAGAGCGGGGTTTTGCTGTCGCCCAAAGCGCGGATAAAACCTGAGAGCAGGTTATAGGCAACGATGACGGGCAGAGCCAGTCCGAGAACGAACATGAATTTATAGGCGTCGTCCATAATGTTTTCGGGGACGTTCATCCAGCGGAGAATCGGGTGCAGGAAAACAAGCAGCAGCAAGGTAAAAATGAAACTGAGGATAATGCAGGCTCTCAGCGAATGGGTAACGGAACGGCGCACGCCGCTTTCGTCGCGGGCACCGAATCGCTGCGCGGTAATAACGGTCAGGCCGCCGGTAAAACCGAGCGTTACCAGCAGAATAACGAAAAATATCGGTGCCGAAGCGCCCAAAGCGGCCAATGCGTCGACACTGATGAGACGGCCGACGATAATGATGTCGGAAACCTGGTAGAGCTGCTGAAAAAGGTTGCCGATGAGCAGCGGCAAGGCAAATTTTACGATAAGCGAGGCGGGATTTCCGCGAGTTAAATCCTGAATCATTCTGTTAAGCTTCTTTCTGAAAATGCGTCATTTATTTTAAACCGTCGTCATCTATAAGACGGTAAAATTTTTTTGTAAAGAAGTATTTTTTGTAAACGGTATGTAAAGATATAGGCAATTATTTTAAAATAAAAATGAACTTTTTGCGGCAAGGCGTCGTTTCAAGTTGTGTAAGGAGAAAAACAATGGATGACATTTCCGCATTGATAAAAGAGGCCAAGCCGCTGTACTTTGCCCGCAAGAAACGCAACAACCGCATCAAGGCGGCTTTGTGTTCGCTGGTTCTGCTGCTCGGTATCGGAAGTTTTTATCCGAAAAGCGAGGGTTACACGATGAGTTATGACTATTATCTTTTCGGTACGGAATTTTCGGTCAGCGAGAATTCGTCCGTCATTGAAGAAATGGGGCTTCCGGTTGACGAATACGGTTTGCTGATGGTCGACTGATGAAAGACATTATTGAACAGAACAGAGGCCTGATTAAGGCGATTATCAAAAAACTGACCGGTTCCTATAATGAGGACATCGAACAGGAAGTATATATCAAAACCTGGAGAAACATGGACCATTATAAGGAGCAGGGAAAATTCAGCCAATGGATAGGGGCGCTGACGGCCAACGTCTGCCGCGACTATTTCAAATCGCGGCAGTATAAAATCGAGGCCGGGCAGGTCGGCGGCGACGAGATTTTGGAAAATGTGCGGGTCGGCGGCAGACAGGAAGAAGTTCTGGACGCCAAGACCCGGCAGAGACAGATTCTGAAAGCCGTTGACGAACTGCCCCGCAAAATGCGCCAGGTCGTGGTTTGGTACGAGTTTGAGGAAATGAGCTATGACCAGATTGCCGCAAAAACCGGCGAGCCGGTGGGAACCATTAAATCAAGATTGTTTAACGCCAGAAAAACATTAAGTGAAAAATTACAACATTTGAAAGGAGACAGATAATGAAAAAATTGATGTTGACAGCGGTTTGCGCCGCGGCGGTCATGCTGGGTTCGATTTCGGCAAACGCTCAGGAAGAAATGCTGCCGCCGCCTCCTCCTCCGGGACATGAGATGCTGCCGCCTCCGCCTCCCGAGTTTGGTCCCGGGCATAAGGGTCCGCGCGCTCACGGGCTGAAATTTGACAGGGAAATGCACAAGAAGCTGGCCGACCGTTTTGCCAAAGATTTAGGATTGTCGGAAGAACAGATTGCCAAGGCTGACAAAATCCGCGAGGACGGCCGCAAAAAGGTTGAACCGCTGATGAAGCAGATGGACGAACTGCGCCGCAAAGCAGACGAATTGCGCAAGGAAAACATGAAAGAGTTTGAGGCAATTCTGACGCCTGAGCAGAAGACCCGCCTGGAAGAAATGAAGGCCAGACACGACGAAATGCGCAAACACAGAAGAGAAGACAGAAAGCTGCGCAAAGACGAGGCCAAGGCCGACAAAAAATAAATTGCGGCACCCGGACAACCCCGCTTTACAAAGGCGGGGTTTTTTGTTTATCATCAAAGCCAAACATGAGGAGAGGGTTATGTCTGAAATACATATGGTCTGCGGTTATATGGGGTTTGGCAAGACGACGCTGGCAAAGCGACTGGCAAAAAGGCTTCCGGCAGTGCGTCTGACACATGACGAGTTTATGCGCGATTTGTTCGGCCGTAATTTGCCTGATGCCGAATTTCGAAAGTATATGCGGCCGGTGGCGGATTTGATGTGGAAACTCTGCGGCGAAATCTGCCGTGCCGGCGGCAACGCGGTTATGGATATGGGGTTCTGGTCGAAAGAAGACCGGCGTCTGGCATATGCTAAGGCGTCCGAACTGGCCGAGCGGGTGCTCTTTGACGTTGTCGAATGTGATATGGCTACGGCAAAGAGGCGTGTTTTGGCCCGCACGGAAAACGATGCTGAGGCTCTGGTTGTCGACGAAGCCTGTTTTGACAAGTTTGTCAGCCGTTTTGAAATTCCGGAAAGCGGAGAAGGCCTGCCGATGGTTTTTCATAAAGGCTGCTAGAGAAGGCCCTTCTGCCGGGGCTTTGGGCAAGCTAAGGCCGAACCGCGGATTTTACCAGTCCGTCGACATAAGGGGGAAGCGTTTGTCCGGCCGGGCCGTAGACATGCCTGTCAAAATAAAAGTTGTTTGAGGTTGGTTCAAGCGTGAACTCAATGGTATCGGCGCCGTAGTATTTAGCAGTCTGAACAAAGGCGGCGGCCGGAAAAACAACGCCGGAAGTGCCGATGGAGACGAACAGGTCACAGCTGCGGAGCAGGATTTCGACTTTGTCCATGCAGAGGAGGTTTTCGCCGAAGAAGACGATGTTGGGTTTCATCATGCCGACAACGCCGCACTGAGGGCAGACGGTTTCGGTGTCAACGTCGCCGAAGGTTTCCAGAATATGCCCGCAGTTGAGGCAGACGGCCTGATTTATCTGGCCGTGAATGTGGTAAATGTTTTTATTGCCGGCTTTTTCGTGGAGAGTGTCGACATTTTGGGTAACGACGGAAATTTCGGCCGGATATTCGTTTTGCAGGCGGGTAATCGCCAAATGCGCCGGATTGGGCTTGGCTTTCTGAATTTCGAGTTTGAGGTCGTTGTAAAAGTCGTGTACCAGTGCCGGATTGCGCCGGAAGCCTTCGACGGAGGCGACGTCTTCAACCCGATGATTGTTCCACAGGCCGTTGGAACTGCGAAAGGTGGCCAGTCCGGATTCCGCGGAAATTCCGGCGCCGGTCAGAATGACGATGTTTTTGTATTGTTTGTTCATGAGATTCAGTCCTTGACAGATTTGACTTTGATGCAGACGATTTCGGCTTTGGTGCCGAGGCGCAGCTGCGGTCCCCAGCTGCCGGCTCCGGAGCTGACGACGGTGTGGGTGTTGCCGATTTGCTTATGTCCGTAACCGTTCTGATAAATGTTGCGGACTATCAGGTTAAACGGAAAAATCTGACCGTTGTGGGTATGTCCGGAGACCTGAAGGTCGACTGACGACGTTACGGCTTCGGCGATGTCCGTCGGGTTGTGGTCAAGCACCAGCACAAAGTTTTTTTTCGGGGTGCCTTTAAGCAGTTTTTTCAGCGGGCAACGGTCTTTGACGAACTTGTCGTCGCGGCCGGCGACGGTTATGTTGCCGAAAGTGAGCGTGCAGTCTTTGAGGACGGTAAGGCCGGCGTTTTCAAGCGCCTTGATGTTTTCGTTGATTTTGCCGCCATAGTATTCATGGTTGCCGACAATGGCCAGATTGGCGGTTTTGCTGTTGATTTTTCTGAATTCGGCGGCGAAGTCCAGTGCGCAGAAATGGTCGGGGGCACTTTCGATAATGTCGCCGGCGAAAACGGTAAAGTCCGGGTTGATACGGTTGATGTTTTCAATAATTTTGGCCATCTGGTTCAGGCCAAGGCCGCAATTGTCGATATGCAGGTCGGAAACCAGCGCCAAGGTAAAGTCGACGCCGGTTTTTTCTGTACGGATTTCGTAAGCGGTAACGCGGATGCGGCGCGCATTGAAAAAGCCGTAAAGGCTGATAAGCGCAGCCAGTGCGGCAAGTCCCCAGGCAGCGGTGTCCGGGTGGGCAAAATACAGGTTGGCATAGGCGGGAATGTTGAGCAGGAAATCGCTGACGATGAACAGCAGCATAAGGAAAAATATAAAGCCGAGCGCCAGCGATGACAAATTGAAAATGCTGCGCGAAAGGGTAATTTTGCGGCGCAGCGAAGCAACCATGAGCCAAAAGGTATTGAAAAACGCATAGGAAACAAGCAAAGCTGCGGCGCCGGTAAACCAGGAACAGCCGCCGCAGGGCGCGGAAAAATGCCAGGCGATGTAAAAGCTGCTCCAGAGGGCCAGAAACTGATAGCTTGCGACGGTACGAAGCGAGAATATGTTTTTTCTTCTTTTCATAAGGGCTAATATTAAGCTGAATTTTTCCAATTTCAATGTTGTATTTAAAACAATCTCCGTGTTTAATAGCAAAAAAACAGCAAAGGAACGAAGATGAGGAAAATCGGTTTGGCCGTGGCAATGGACAAGGAGTTCGGCCTGCTACGGGGGTTGATGTCCGGCGGGCGCGACGTTTCGTGCCAGGGGTTGGAGTTTTTTGAAGGAAAAATCGGCGAAAAGGACGTTGTACTGGCGCGCAGCGGCTTGGGAAAAGTCTGTGCGGCGGTCGGCGTGCTGGAGTTGATTAAGAACTTTGCGCCGGACTGCGTTATCAATACCGGCGTGGCCGGCGGCATTGACGTCAAAACGCGGGTCATGGACGTGGTGGCCGGCGAGAGTGTGGTTTATCACGACGTTTGGTGCGGCGAGCCGAATCTGTATGGACAGGTGCAGGGGCTGCCGGCCTGTTTTGCCGGCAGCCGCGAGCTTCTTGACGCGGTAACGTCGCTTGATGCCGAGGTCAATGTTTACGGCGGACAGATATGTACCGGCGACAAATTCATTACCGAACGGGCGGAACTGGATATGATTAAGGCTAAGTTTCCGGACGGTTTGGCCGTGGATATGGAATCTGCTGCTATGGCGCAGGTTTGTTATATGTATAAAGTGCCGTTTTTGAGCCTGCGCATTATCAGCGATACGCCGGGGATTGAGAATCATCAGCAACAGTATGAAAGTTTTTGGGATGAGGCGCCGATAAAGTCGCTGGAAGTTGTCGAAAAGCTGTTGGCCAAATTGTAAAAACTTGGCGGTCTCAGATAAATTTGACAAAATTGTCTATACCAGGCGAATCTGTATTTACTTTCTTCCGAAAATATGTTACAACTATAGTTGTAATCATAAGCATCTGTTTTATTATTCGGGGAAGTTTTTGTAATTGTATGTAAGTTTTAGGCTTATCTGCGGTTATTAATCTTGCTTGAGTGGTAAAACAGTACTTATGACTTTTGTCATTTGAGCGAGTTAATAAACAAAAATATTTACCTAAAAAACTTACAATTATGAAGACAAATAAAATTAACGCTCTTGAAGCCGTTATTGCAGCCTTGGAAATCAGCGAAAACGAATTGACAAACTGGTTTAACAACCGGGGTAAGGATAAAACCGGTTTGATACCGACAGAACTGCCTTTGGTGTATCGCCGGGGAAATGAATTGACGGTTGAAAACGGGTTGAATTTGAGCCGCAAGAGCGAGTTATGGGGAATCCAGCTGTTGTCCGGCGTGATGGTTGCCTTAACATGCGGTTCGGGAAACAATGTTTCAGATACCACATGGGGAAAAGTCAAAAAGTTTGCCGAAAAGATGCGCTTAAACGGCAAACCCGGTTTTCTGCCGTCCAAAGGTGTTTTGAAGGAACATTGGGGCGGTATGGAAGAAGCAAAATTTATCGCAACGGTTGAAATCTTGAAAGAGAACGAAATTGCAGCCGACGGTTATTGGGGATGCATTTGGTGCTCTGAAGAGTATAATCCGAACATTGCCTATTATTTCTATCTGAAGGATGGAAACTATGATTGGTACATTAAGTATGGTACCGGCGACTATGATCGTGTAGCGTTAGCTTTCAATTAGCTTTCCAAATACAGAACAGCGTTATCTTCGGATAACGCTGTTCTTGCATTAAGCTCCCCGGAGAAATCCGGAGAGAAGACGGCTATTCTTTCGGATAGCGGCTTTTGATTTCCTGCCATTTTTCGATAACGTCTATCAGTTCATACGGCAACTCGCCGCCATCCTGCAGAACCATGTCGAAAGCCTTAAGCACGGCGTCAAGCTGATCGGCCAGAGGCAGTTCCTTTTCGTAAGCCTTGCGCCGTCTGTCACGATAGGTCATTTTGGGTCTGGGCATTTTTTTCTCCTTTATTTTAAAATTTTTCCGGCAGCGGCAAGCCCCGTATCAAGCAGATTTTTGCGGTACTTGAGATTAAAGCCGTCAGCCTTGGCGTCCTGTTCGACCAGAAAGGCCATATTATCGTTTTCAATCTCGTCGAAAGCTTCGTCAATAAGCCGATTATTGGCAGCATCTGCCGAAGCGGACGAACTGATACCCATGTTGGCCATCCGAGCATGCCGGGTTGCCAGCTGCTGTTCCAGAATATTTTTCTTGCGCTGCATATTGGCATATTGCAGAAGAAAAGAATTCCCGGCCTGTTTTTTGGCCGCCTTTTTTGAATCAAACATGCTTTTCACGTCAAGCGCCATACCCATCGGCCCCAACAGCGACGTGGCCGAAAGTCCGGACGCTCCGGCTTTCGAAGCAAGCAACGCCGACATTCCGGCGGCACCGGCAAGTCCGGCCGAACCTGCGGTTCCCGCCGTTCCGGCC
>ENA-ORMR01000939-ORMR01000939.1-human-gut-metagenome-genome-assembly--contig:-NODE-939-length-24863-cov-6.657691_pt1 | contig 24863 bp, 23 predicted proteins | sample MGYA00242107_ERZ509003 | MGnify/ENA primary metagenome ERZ509003 (study PRJEB26280, sample SAMEA2338699) | human gut metagenome | biome: human gut; feature: human-associated habitat; material: faeces... | reverse complement strand
GCCAGCCCCTTCGATAAGTCCCGGAATGTCTGCCATGACAAAGCCGCGTTCCTCTCCCGTGGAGACAACACCGAGGTTAGGCTCAAGTGTGGTAAAATGGTAATCCGCAATTTTCGGACGCGCATTCGATATTGCTGCGAGAAGCGAGGATTTTCCGACGGAGGGAAGCCCCGCAAGTCCGACATCTGCGATCATCTTCAGCTCGAGCTCGATCTCGGCTTCCTCACCGGGGAGACCGTTTTTGGCGAATCTCGGAGCCTGGCGCGTAGGTGTTGCAAAATGACGGTTTCCCCAGCCTCCGCGACCTCCGCGGCACATTATGAAATCCTCGCCGTCGGACATATCGTGTATGACAAGTCCTTCCGTCGAACGGATGATCGTTCCGCAGGGAACGGGGATTATAACATCGGCGCCGTTTGCACCGTGAAATTTTGATCCCGATCCGTTTCCGCCGTTCTGCGCGACGAATTTTCTTTTGTGTCTGAATGTCAGGAGTGTGTTGCATCCCTTATCGACACGGAAAACAATATTTCCGCCGTTTCCTCCGTCTCCGCCGTCCGGTCCGCCGTGGGAAACATATTTTTCGCGTCGGAAGGAAACCGCGCCGTTTCCGCCGTCTCCGGCTTTAACATATATCTTGGTTCTGTCAATAAACAATGTGGCGACCTCTTTTTCTTTCGTCGTATTTTATTTAACGGAAAAGGGGGATTACTTTATCATTTCTTTTGCGGTCTGAGCAAGAAGCTTGACACCGCGAACGATATCTTCGTCGGAAGGAGTGGAATAATTCATTCTGAACGACTGCGAAGGCATTGACGTATCGCAGTTGAAGGTCTCGCCGGGAACGACCGCCACTTTATGTTCTATGGCTTTTTTTACGAATTCGGGCTCGTTTACGGAGTCGGGAAGTGTTCCCCATATGAAAAGTCCTCCCTCGGGTCTTGTGTATGTGACCTCGTTCGGCATGTTTTCATCAAGCGTTTTGAGCATGAGATCGCATTTTGCGCGGTAAAGATTACGTATTTCATTTATATGAGCGTCGAGATCGTATTCCGAAATATACTTGTGGCACATCATCTGGAAGAAAATATTCGTGTGAACATCCTCGCTTTGCTTTGCGACAACCATTTTCTGAATTATCTCAATCGGAGCGGTGACGTATCCCACACGCATTCCCGAAGAGAGTATCTTTGAGAATGAGGACGAATATATCACAAGTCCTTCGGAATCCATGGATTTTAATGTGGGTATTTCTTCACCCGAGAAGCGGAGCTCGCCGTAGGGGTTGTCCTCGAATATTATGATATTGTGCTTTTTTGCAACCTCGTAAATCGCAAGGCGCTTTTCGAGAGAGGTGGTGATTCCGGCGGGATTCTGGAATGTCGGAATGAGGTAGAGCATTTTTGCGTCGGGCGTTTCGGAAATGAGACGGTCGAGCTTTTCGGGATCGATTCCGTCGATTTCAAGCTCGATACCAACCGTTCTTGCACCGCAAGAGCGGAAAGCGTTCAGAGCGCCGATGAATGAGGGATTCTCACATATGACAGCATCGCCTTCATTGCACAGCGCTTTGCAGGCAAGTTCGATCCCCTGCTGACCGCCGGAGGTAATGATTGTGTTATTCACATCTGCGTCTATGCTGAATTTTTTATTGAGACGTGCAACCACATCCTCCCTCAGCGGAACATAGCCTTCGGTAATGCTGTATTGAAGCGCCGTCGTTGAATCATTGGCAAAAATATCGGCGGATATTTTTGAAAGAGCTTCCACGGGGAAAGAAAGAGGGGAAGGGTTTCCCGCTGCGAAGCTTATTATCGTGGGATCGGTAAGGCTTTTGAAAATTTCGCGTATTGCAGAGGGCTTCAAAGAAGCAAGTTTGTCGGAAAATTTATACTCCATAAGGCAAAATCCTTTCGTTTTTCTCTTCATTCCATATATTCTACCATAACGGTTTCGGCTTTTCAAGCCTTTTTAAATGACAAGAAGAAAAAAGCTCGTAAAATCCATTGAAATCCTCATTCTTCGGTGGTATAATAGCGGAGATGTCGAAAAAAGAGGATGCCGAAAATGATTTTCAGCCGCGATAGAAACTTCTATAAAACTTTCAATTCGCTTTATTGGATTCTGATACTTCATAATATTATCACTTTTTCCGTAAATCTTGCGGACAATGTGATGATCGGGTCATACAGCGAAACCGCACTTTCCGGTGTCGCTGCAGTGAACCAGATACAGTTTATCTTTCAGCAGATCGTGATGGGGTGCGGAGATGCCGCTGTTGTAATATGCAGTCAGTATTGGGGACAGGGGCGTACCTCCGAAATTAGAAGAATAATCGGAAGCGCGCTTTATACGGGCGCGGCTTTTTCGGTCATTGTTTTTGCGGCAGCGAGCCTTTTTCCGACTCAGATTGTCGGACTTTTTACAACGTCTCCGGCGATTGTTGCGCAGGGAAGTGAATATATAAGAATCATACGCTTTACATACCCGCTGTTTGCGCTTACGAACATTTTTCTTGCGGGGCTGAGGAGCGTCGAGACCGTTCGTATAGGATTTGTTGTATCGGTTATGACGCTTCTTATAAACTGTTCCGTGAATTATGTGCTGATCGGCGGACATTTCGGCGCGCCCGAGCTCGGCGTTACCGGTGCGGCAATCGGTACGCTTGTCGCACGCTTTGCCGAATTTTCAGTCGTTGTTTTCTATGTTTTCTTCATTGACAAAAAGCTTCACTCGAAGCTTTCCGATATCCTCAGACCAGGTATTGCCGCAGTTCGGGATTACCTGAAAAATATGTGGAGATTTACTTTGGTCGGCGCGATGTTCGGCGTTTCGACCGCTCTTCAGACGGTTGTTCTCGGTCATATGCAGGATGCGGCGATTGCGGCAAATTCGGCTGCGACGACTTTGTATCAGGTGCTTAAAGTCGCTTCGGTCGGAGCATCAAGCGCGGCGGCTGTCATAATAGGAAAACTGATCGGAAGTTCGAACAGTATTGATGAATGTCTGCCGAAACTCAAGGAATATGTAAGGACGCTTCAGGCGATTTTCCTTCTGATAGGAATTACCACGGGAGTGCTTCTGTATATCCTCAGAGAACCGGTGCTTTCGCTTTATTCTTCGCTTTCGCCCGAAGCGTACGCCATGGCGAAACAGTTTATCCTTGTACTTTGCTTTACCGGTATCGGAACGGCATATGAAATGCCTGTAATAACCGGAATCATACGCGGCGGCGGAGATTCGTTGTTTGTACTCATAAATGATCTTGTCAGTATATGGGGAATCGTCCTTCCGCTTTCGTTCTGCGCGGCTTTTGTATTCAATTGGCCGCCTGTCGCGGTTGTGCTTTGTCTCAATTCGGATCAAATTTTCAAATGCGGAGTTGCGGCAATAAAGGCAAACAGATACCATTGGATGAAGAAACTTACGCGCGGCGAAAAAGCTGCGTGACGAAAAGGAGGAGCGTTATGGACCGTGAAAAGAAGGCAGGAGAGCTTTTTCTTGAGGGAAGAAACTGCGCGCAGGCGGTATTTGCAGCGTTCTGCGATGCAACGGGTTACAGCGAAAGCGATGCGCTGCGGCTTGCTTCCGCATTCGGCGGAGGTATAGGGGGCTCGCGTGAAACCTGCGGCGCTGTCTCCGCTATGGCGATGATCGCGGGGGTGATCGCCGGGTATGATTCCGCAAACGATATGGAGGAAAAGAAAAAACTGTATGCTCTTGTAAACGGGATGCTTGAAGAGTTTCGGGAAAAGAACGGAAGTACGGTCTGCCGGGAGCTTCTGAAGGGGATCAAGACAAGCCCCGTTCCGTCGGAGCGTACCGATGAGTATTACAGAACACGCCCCTGCGTAAGGTTTGTCGAGTCTGCGGCGAGGATTGTTTCGAAAACTTTTGAAATTTGATTCGGAAGATATGAAAGTTTCTCCTTCATTTATTGACATACTTCGTACACCGTGTTATAATCTTGCTGTATGTAAAATCCACTTTCATTAATTAAACGAGGTGCTTGATATGAGTAAAACTATCCGTTTCGGCATTATCGGATGCGGACTTATGGGAAGAGAATTTGCTTCCGCCGCCGCTCGCTGGTGCCATCTTACCGAGGACATTACACGTCCGGAGATTATCGCGGTATGCGATACGTCGGACAAGGCTAAGGAATGGTTCCTCAAAAATTTCGATACCATCAAATACAATGAATCGGATTATCATAAGATAATCGAAAATCCGGAAGTGGATGCGGTGTACTGCGCCGTTCCGCATAACCTTCATAAGCAGTTCTATTGTGATATAATCAACGCAGGAAAGCATCTTCTCGGAGAGAAGCCCTTCGGAATCGACGAAGAGGCGAATGCCGCAATTGTTGCCGCATGTGAAGCTCATCCCGAGGTTACGGTTCGCTGTTCAAGCGAGTTTCCGTATTTTCCCGGCTGTCAGGAGCTTATCCGCTGGATAAAGGATGACAAGTTCGGCAAGATTATCGAAGTGCGTTCCGCTTTCCGCCATTCGAGCGATATGGATCTGAAAAAGCCGATCAATTGGAAAAGAATGATCGAGATAAACGGTGAGTACGGATGCATGGGAGACCTCGGAATACATACCGAGCATGTTCCTTTCCGTATGGGATGGAAGCCGCTCAACGCTTTTGCCAAGCTTTCGAAGATCGTAAAGGAACGTCCGGACGGAAAAGGCGGACGTGTGCCGTGCCTCACATGGGATAACGCAACGATTTGCTGTGATGTCAAGGATAAGGACGGAGAGATTTTCCCGATGTATCTCGAAACTAAGCGCATGTCGCCCGGATCAACGGATGAATGGGTACTTGAAGTATACGGAGTTAAAGCTTCCGCCCGCTTCAATTCGTCCGACCCCAATGCGTTCTACTATACCGATTCGTGGGATAAGGAGCAGGCGTGGTGCCGCCTCGGCATAGGCTTCAAAACCATGCATCCCACCATAACGGGCGGAATTTTCGAGTTCGGATTTACGGATTCTATCCTTCAGATGTGGGCGACGTTTATTTGCGAGATCGAAGGACGTGAGGTTCCGTTCGGTTTGGTACGTCCCGAAGAAACCCTCCTTTCTCATAAAGTGCAAACTGCCGCTCTCCGTTCTTATAAGGAACGCCGTCTCATAGACATAGACTGAGCGCGGACTGCTCAAACCGAAAAATAAAAGAAAGGATGCCTTTGAGCTCAGAGGCCTGTTGAATTGCCATGTTTATAAATCAGAAAGTTTCGCTTGAGGATATTCTCGGAAAAGACTATATCGGCGCACTTTGTGCAGCAAACTCCGCGTTCGGAATGATGGACGCCGAGGAAGCTGCGAAAATCGCATCCGAAAAAATCGATTTTTATTCTGAAGAGGTTCAGAAAAAAAACGACGAGCTCCTTTCCTCCGTGGGTAAACAGATAGCTCCCGTTTTCACTTCCGATACCAAGGGCGCCGGTACCAACGCTTATATGAAGGCTGCCTCCGACCGGATGTCTCCCGTTACCGGATTTGCCAACTATCGACTCGGCGAAGACGGAAAACTGTATCTGACAGGGAAGAGCGAGCATTATCATACTCCGCTTGGACACCGCTTTAACGGCTACCGTCTTATTGATAACGCGCGCCGTCTCGGAATACTCAACGCAACCCATAACAATACAAGAGGCTATGTTACCAGATTAATGGAAAAGCGTCTTGTGCAGTCTGCAAACGGCATTGAATGGGAAGACGAAGGGGCTACCGCAAAGGTTCTTGCTTCGACTGAACCCAAGGTGCTCAACCGTGTTATAAATCTTGAGACCGGAAGCCTTTCGTGTGAAGCGGCATTCAAGATGATGCTTGCACGCTTTTACAAGCTGGACGCTACATTTGCAGAACCCAAGTATCACGGAAAAAAGCCCGTATTCTTTGTGATTGGCGACAAAAACGGAGGCGTTGAGGGCAACTATCACGGCACAACGGTTCTTCTTCAGACATTCCGCGGTCTGTGGCCGGAATTTCGTGATGCAGCGGAAGAGAACGGACTCTATAAGGTAGTTCCGGTGATGATCAATGATATCGCCGACTTTGAAGAAAAGATCAAGAAATACAACTCCGGAATTTATAAGACTGCGGGCTTTATGCATGAGATAATTCTTATGAATTACGGCGGAATAAGGCTTACGAAGGAGTTTCTGCAGGCGGCATACAAGCTTTGCGCCGAGTATGACACTCCCACCATGTGTGATGAGATACAGTCGTGCATGTGGTATCGCGGAATGTTCCTGTTCCGTATTTATGGGCTGCATCCCGACTTTGCAATAGTCGGTAAAGGATTCCCCGGCGGAGAGTATCCCGCAAGCAAGGTCATAACGACCGCCGAGATGGATATACTGAATCAGTTCGGCGCACTTGTTACCAACGGTCAGGAAGAGCTCGCTTCTCTCGCGTACCTTATAACCATGACGTTTATGAGAACAAACGGCGAGGTTGTCGAAAAGCTCGGAGAGAGATTCGAAAGCGGACTTCGCGGCATTATGGAGAGACATTCCGATATCATCTGTGATGTTGAGGGATTCGGACATCTTGCGGCTATTCATTTCCATTCCGTGGATCAGGCGGCGGCGTTTGCTTCTAAAATGAAGGAGCACTGCATCGACGCATCGGCGCAGATATACAAGGCAAACTGCCTGCCGGCAATGCTTATGAAACCGCCGATCATTGCTACCGAAGCTACGATAGATAAGATTCTGAACGTTATGGAAGAAATAATCGGACAGGCGTGATTTATTGAATCATGGGCGCCGACAAAACGGAGATTTATATCCGCTTTGTCGGTGCCTTTTTTCTTCGGAAATTTTATGCGAAGAGACATAATTATCGGGTTGCTGTACGCCGGCAAAATATTTAAGTGAATTTATATATGCAAAAGTAAGAAAATTGTCAATTAGCTCTTGACTTTTCCCGATTGATGTGGTATTATATATAAGTACTGAAAAATAAGCGCCGTTAGCTCAGTTGGATAGAGTGTTTGGCTACGAACCAAAAGGTCAGGGGTTCGAATCCCTTCGGGCGCACCACTTAATCGGGAAATAGCACAACTTGGTAGTGCACTTGGTTTGGGACCAAGGGGTTGCAGGTTCAAATCCTGTTTTCCCGACCATCTGAAATTAAAGTCTTGTATTACAAGGCTTTTTATTATATCTCGGGAAGTAGCACAACTTGGTAGTGCGCTTGGTTCGGGACCAAGAGGTTGCAGGTTCAAATCCTGTCTTTCCGACCATCAGAAGTCATTCATGATTACATAATAGAATTAAAAAAGGACATGAGTAAATCATGCCTTTTTTCTGTATAAAACAATATGATTACATTCCTGCCACTCTTCTCGTAATTCATCAAATGTTTTTACGGTAATAGGATTGAATGCAGATTGGCCATTTTTATTGAAGAAATATGTGAAATTAAAACAACAAGATAAATACATTTAGAAAAAAACTTAAGATTACCTTAAGTTTATTCCAAATTTAATTTTTTATTGAATATATATACTGTTCCAAAATAATATATCAGTCCAATTACAATGCTGATAATCATAGATCCTACATAAATCACACCTAAGATCGATACAGATGGAGATACTTGATTATTTAACATTGCAACTACATCTGGATTTACTAATATAAATACGCCTAGGAAGACTAATGAAATCACTTGTTGGATAGAATATAAAACTAAGCCATATACAAAGCTATATAATAAGCGATTTCTCTGGTGTCTTTGACCAAGTGCGATAGAAAAATAGAAGAATAGAAGTTGTACAATATAAGAAACAATACACATTATAGTTAGTACTATGGTTGCAAGTGGTTCTTTCATTCCCATCATCTTACTAAATAAACCTAGTTCAAATATTTTAGGAACAATCGTCCAGATTTCAAATTTCGCAAAGGAGATACATAGTGCTAAAGCAATTAAGACAAGACTAATTGCCATGAAGATACATGATGATAAGATTTTAGATAATATCAATGTATTTTTGGTAACTGGTAATGTGTTTGTTAAGTATCCTTCATCTTTTAATAAGTTTTGATAGAATTTTTGAATAGATATAAAGAAAGTACCAATTCCTATTGCTACTAATAGGATGATAAAGAAGAATAGTACAGTTCCATAGGCAATTGTAAATAATTGGTTGATATCAGTTAAATAACTGCCTCCTAAGACGATAATACTTAAAATGAGTGTAATGATATAGAGTGGGATTAATGACTGCCCTAGACGCTTTAAATCATATTTTAATACCTTACCTAGCATTTGAATTCCTCCCTAAAATATCCATCAATACTCTTTCCACTTTCATCTCTTAATTGATCACTTGATTCATGTAATACAATCTTTCCTTTTTTGATAAAAATAACTTCATCTAGTATTTTTTCTATGTCGGAAATTAAATGAGTGGAAATAATAATGGTCGCTTCTTCATTAAAGTTCTTTAATATTGTATCCAAGATATAATCACGAGCTGCTGGATCGACACCTCCAATTGGTTCATCTAAAATATATAACTGTGCTTTACGACTCATAACTAAGATTAATTGAACTTTTTCTTTCATTCCTTTTGATAAAGTTTTTAATTTATCATCTGGGTTAATATCTAATTTTTTTAGTAATTCATAGGCGACTTCTTCACGAAAATCTTCGTAGAAATCTTTAAAATATTGAATTACTTCTTTTATTTTCATATTGAAATTTAAATATGTTCTCTCTGGTAAATAAGAAATAATCTTCTTTGTTTCAACTCCTGGATGATTTTCTTGAATTAAAATTTCTCCAGAGTTTGGAACTAATAAATCATTTAATAACTTAATCAATGTTGTTTTACCACTTCCATTTGGTCCTAACAAACCAATGATTTTTCCTTTTTCAATGGTTAGATTGACATCATCTAACGCAACTTTGACACCATATTTTTTGGTTACATGTTTGCATTCTACTAAACTCATTTTTTCTCCTCTTTTCTGATATAATCGATTACTTGTTTTAATGGTATGCCAATTTCATTCATTTCTGTTAGAAAAGTATGAATTCTCTCATGGGCTAATACTGATTTCCCTTCTTCGATTTTCTTTTGATCTTCCGTTACAAATCGACCACTCGTACGTTTGGTATGGACAAATCCTTTTGATTCTAATTCTTGTAGTGCTCGTTGCATTGTATTGGGATTTACACCGCTCTCTTCTGCTAGTTCTCTTACAGATGGAAGCTTGCTACCAAGTGGATAAGTACCGTTGATAATCCATATTTCTAGTTTTTCTACAAGTTGTTTATAGATTGGTTTATCATTATCAAATTGCCACAAATACATCACCTCTCTTGTATTAATTAACTAATACAGTTATACAATTATTTTTAATCATTGTCAAGTAGAAAAAAAGTATCGATTAGATACTTAAATAAACAGATTCATAAGATGTGAGACGATAAGACATGTGACAAATGCGATGCTGGTGGTTAATAGAATGGTAAATAAAGTCCATTTAATGCTGCCGGTTTCTTTTTTGATGGTAAGGCATGTTGTTGAACATGGGAAATGTAATAAAGAAAATAATATGGTACAAATGGCTGTTGTAATGGTCCAACCATTATCTACTAATATTTGTTTTAATAGTGTTAGGTTACTAATATCTGTCATAGATGTTTTGGATAAATAGATCATAATCATGATTGGAACAACGATTTCATTGGCAGGAAATCCTAATAAGAATGCCATTAGTATGACTCCATCTAAACCAATAAAATGTCCTAATGGATCTATAAAATCTGCACATATTTGAATGATAGATACTCCATCCATTGTTATATTTGTAAGTAGCCATATCATAATACCAGCTGGTAAAGCAACGGTTACTGCTCTTCCTAAGACAAATAAAGTACGATTAAAGAGTGAATGAATGAGTACTTTTCCTATCTGAGGTCTACGAAATGGTGGTAATTCTAATACAAATGAGGATGGCATTCCTTTTAGTACTGTTTTAGATAGACCACTTGATACGAGAAATGTCATCATAATACCAAAGAGAATAATGGCAGTTAAAATAAGGGCATTTAAGATAGAATTTTGAATACCTGGACGAAAGCCTACGAAGAACATGGTAATGATGGAGATCATGGTTGGAAATCGACCATTACATGGGACAAAGTTATTCGTAACAATAGCGATTAATCGTTCTCTAGGAGAATCGATAATTCGTGTTCCTGTTACCCCTACTGCATTACAACCAAATCCCATACACATAGTTAGGGCTTGTTTTCCACAGGCATTACATTTGGCAAATTGTTTATCTAATTGGAAGGCAATTCTAGGTAAGAGTCCAAAGTCTTCTAATAATGTAAATAATGGGAAGAAAATAGCCATTGGTGGTAACATGACAGATATGACCCAAGTAACTGTTTGATAAGCACCATCTAAGAGAATACCAGTAACCCAGGTGGGGAGTGCTAGAAGTTCAAAACCGTATCTTAGCCAATCTCCTAACCAAGAAAAAAATTGAAATAACAGTTGTGATGGATAATTTGCTCCTACCATTGTAATCCAGAAGATGAGAAATAAAAACAATAGCATAATAGGGATTCCTGTCCAAGGGTTTGTAAATAATTTCTCTAATTTTTGATGATGTTTCTTATATATTTTTGTTTGATGGACTACTTTTTGACAGATTTGTTCGGCATGATGGAGCATTGTTTTAACGGTACGATTTTTTATAAAGTGATATAAAATTCCCACTTGTTTTAAACGTTCTCTTTCTTCTATGACTATCTTTGCAAGAGAAGGATGATCTTCTAAACGAAAGTTTGTTACTTCTTCTAATCGTTGGATCATTTTTTGATCATTTTCTAATAATTTTAGTGCGAAAAAACGGGGTGATAGATCTTTTGGTAAGTATAGTTTTAATTGTTTTTCTATGTTTGTAAGAGATACTTCCATATCCGATTCATATTTTGTTTGAATGATTTCTTTTTGGGGATGAATCGTTATTTCTTCAATTTGTTTTACTAATTCATTTAATCCAATTTTCTCTCGGGCACAAGTACCAATGACAGGAACTTGTAATTCTGTGGATAACTGTTTTAAATCAATTTCGACGCCTCGCTTCTTAGCTTCATCTAATAAATTGACACATACAATTACTTGATTCGTTACTTCTAATATTTGTAATACAAAATTGAGGTTTCTTTCTAAACACAATGCATCACATACAACGATAATTACATCGTAATGATCCAAACAAATAAAATCTCTGGCATGTTCTTCTTCTTTGGAATGGGTAATTAATGAATAAGTTCCTGGTAAATCGTAAATTTTATAGTTTGTATCATGGTATCCATAATATCCATAAGCATTTTCTACTGTTTTACCGGTCCAGTTTCCAGTGTGTTGTTTTAATCCTGTTAATTCATTAAAGATGGTACTTTTTCCAACATTGGGATTACCTGCTAAACCTATAATTTTTTCTTGCGTATACTTTTTTTGATAGCCTTGTTTATAATACATCTTCATGATAACCTCTTATCACATGAATTTTTTTCGCATCGGTATTTCTAAGTGCAATCACTGCACCACGAATAGAATACGCGGTTGGATCTTTCATATAACTACGATATAAACTTGTTACTTTTGTTCCTTCTACCAAGCCAATATCTAATAAACGTCTCGTCATATCCTCATCTACATCTATTTTTGATACAATGGCGCTTTCTCCTGTTGGAAGTTGATTTAAGGTCATAATTTCACCTGATTTCATTTTATCTAGTTTATTATATGTATTAAAAAAAGAATGGGAAGTAAAATATCCCATTCAAAATACCAATGTTTCTATTTTTATTTTTGATAATAATTCTTTTTCTTCTTTTTTATCTTCTTTGTTCATAGAAAAGACCCCGGGGTTATTTGCTGTCTGTTCGTAAAACCATTCTATCGCATCTTGGTACTGTTCAAAGTTTTGTTGTTGAAAAGATTCGATTAAGAAGTCTAATAAATTCATTCGTCGATTATATTTTGTATAAATGATACCAGATTCAGGAAGATATCTTTCTAATTCATTCATACAATCTCTTACACTTTTTGTTTCTTTTTTGAATGTTATTTGTTTGGAGAGTAATATATCTCCTAAAAACTCTGTATATTCCCAAGGGGTCATATATCCTGTTTTAAGTAGATATACTTTACCCGTATTTCCTCTAATTTCTTTTCGATATATTTCAGAATATAGTATTTTCTTTTTTGTGAAGTATGTTTCAGCGATATATTCTAAAAATAAGCGTCCTTGTTCACGAATTCCATCACTTCCTAGAAAGGTACCATCTGGTTGCATAAAACGAATCATATTTAAGTATAAAATATTCTGTATACTTTGATATCGACCTTCATCTGTTACAAAATAATTAGGTGTTATCGTAAGATTTAGACTTTCTATTAATTCGATATTACTTGTTGCGTCTTTTTGTTCGAATAATTGGAATTTATCCCAAGTATCACTATTAAAACATAATTTTTGTGATGAAATGTGATATTGTTTTAATTTTAATTGCAATTGTTCCATTAAATCATCAAAATAATAAATATTATGATCTAAATAGTTTTGAATGAAATGAGGTAATGTTTTTAATATTTCATTAAATGCTTCACTTTGATACGTAGAAGATGAAAGATATTGTTTTATTTCTGCGATTAGTTTAGGAATTAGAATACGATATGTAGTAAGTTTATCAGAGCTAGTGATTGGTACGATTTTTTTTACTTCGATAAAGTAATATGCCATATCTCGTAATGCTTCTTTATCGTTTAAAATACGGTTTAATGTTTGGTTTGTAATTGTATCATAAAACAAACGTGTTCTAAGATCATTATAAGATTCTGCTTCATATTCTGGCTCATCCCCATAGCCAATCCATTGGTCTATTTTTCCTACTAATATAGGGGGATTAGAAGTCCTTTTCATGATTTCTGGGTATTCTCTTTCAAATTCTTTTAATACTATAATATAATCTAATAAATGAAAGGTATCGGTATAAATAATAATTTTATCATCACGGGCAATTTCACTTGTATCAAATTTTAAATTATAAGTAAGTGTTTTTTCTTCAAACTTTTCAAGTAAACGACGAATGATAAAATCAATATCACTATTTTGACAGTTTAAATAAAGACGATGGTTGATAGGAGCAATTAAGCCTTTTTGACAGTTTATTTTACGACTTTCTAAGTGACACCATTTACTAGTTTGTATACCGAGAATCTCTTGAAAGAAGAATTGTGATACGACTGGATCTTGTTCCATTTCTTCATAAGTTGTTATCTTTTTCAATGCTTGATATAACGTGACAAGTTCTTCTTTTTTATAGACTAAATCAATGGGAGATTTGATTGCTTTTTTATTTAATGAACAGATACTTCTACGCCATTTTTGAAAAATATCTTCATATAATTTTTGTTTTTCTTGTTGATTTCTACGATCTTGTATGTGATGATTGGAATTTAATAATGATGCATAGAATTCATGGTATGAAAGTGGTTTTTCTGCCATGTAAAAACGGATCATATTTTTTAAATAAGTCTGATCTTGTTTATCTATCTGAATTTGTTCATAAAGTTCTGTATACTTTCCCATATGATCACCTTAATTATTATACCATACTTTATTTTAATAAAAAAAGATGTACGAATACATCTTTTAGTCTAAAATATTTTTCAAAACAATTGTTTTTGTTCTTGACATTTCTTTTAATGTAGTAGAAATACCTTCGTTTCCGATTCCACTGTGTTTCCATCCACCGAATGGCATTTCAGCAGCACGATAGAAACTTGCTCCATTGATAACTGCTCCACCACATTCTAATGCATTACAAACTTTGAAAGCCATCTTCATATCTTCTGTGAATACACATCCACAAAGACCATAGTTAGATTGGTTTGCAATTTCAATGGCTTCTTCTACTGTATCGAATCCAATCACTGGGATAACAGGTCCAAAGATTTCCATATCTTTTGCTACTTCCATATCTCTTGTTACATTATCAAGAATTGTTGGTTCATAGAAAGCACCATTACGATGTCCTCCACATACAATCGTAGCTCCTGCAGCAACTGTTTCGTTTACTTGTTGTTCTACTCCAATGGCAGCTTTTTCACTGATTAAGCATCCGATTTCTGTTTCTGGATCTAATGGGTTACCAACTTTCATAGAAGCAATTTTTGCTTTCATTTTATCGATAAATTCTTGTTTTCTACTGTTATGAATTAAGAATCTCTTACTAGCACAACATACTTGTCCTGTATTGTAAAGTCTTCCCCATACAGTTTCTTCAATGGCTTTATCCATATCTCCGTCTTCTAAGAATAAGAAAGCATCATTTCCTCCTAATTCAAGCATAACGTGAGATAAGTTTTGACTTGCAGTTTTCATTGTTTCCATACCAACTTTTGTACTTCCTGTTAAACTAATTAAGTGTACTCCAGGATGTGCAGAAAGAGCATTTCCACAAATTTCTCCACTACCAGATAAAATATTGATTACTCCATCTGGAATTCCTGCGATCTTTAATAGTTCACAGTATTTATGTAATGTAAGTGGATTTGTACTTGATGGTTTTACAATAACTGCATTTCCCATAACAAGTGCAGATGGTACTTTTTGACCAAATAAATCACATGGGAAGTTAAATGGAATAATACATGCGACAACACCAAGTGGTTCTTGTTGTGTAATTTGAATTGTTTTTTCTTGTCCTGCTTCTGTTCCGGCAGGGATTACATTTCCATACATGTGTTTTGCTTTTTCAACATATCCGTATGCAAATGTTCTTGTATTTCCAATTTCAGCACGTGCTTCACGAATTGGTTTTCCTGTTTCTTTACAAAGTAGAGTTGCTAAATCTTCAGCATTTTCTTCTACTAAATCAGCAAATTTTTCAATAATTCTTCCACGTTCATGTAGTGGCATTTTTGCCCATGCTTTTTGTGCTTCTACAGCTTTTTTTACACAAGCATCTACATCTTCTGCAGTTGCATTTGGTACTGTGTCCAAAAGTTCATTGGTAGCAGGGTTATATACTTCAATTACTGCTCCATTACTTGCGTCTTTAAATTCTCCAGCAACTAAGTTTTTCATAGATTCCTCCTTTTATTCTTCACTCATACCTGTGAATGATAACATTAATCCTCCACAGCTATTTGCACTGTGATCACGGTATCCGTATTCTCCGAATGTGAAAATAGTAATAAATGGTACCCCATTTGCTTCTTTTACTAATTGTTTATGAACTTCATCAATACGATCTCCAATTCCTAATTTTCTTCCACCACAGTGTACTAAGAAATATCCAGCAGCTTTTTTCTTTCCTAATTCATTGTTAACTGCTTTTAGAGCATTACCAGTAGAGTTAATTAATTCGTCTACTGTAGCTTCCATTAACATAGCACATGTTCCTACTGCTAAATGGTTTCCTACATTAATCTTATGATCATCTGTTGATGACATAGGGTGACGAATTAGAGTCACATTTCCGATTGGATCTTTTACTCCAAGTGGATTTAAGATAGAAGCAGCAAGTAAGTTACCTCCAGCAACTTCGTCTTCTTTCTTTCCAGTCCAATCCATGTATTTTTCTAATGATGGTACTCCATCGATTTCTGCGATTGTTCTCTTTCCTTCAATTTTGTTAATAATACCGTATTTACCAGTTTCATTATAAGCACCTGTATATTCTGTTACAAATTTCTTATTTGTATAGAAGAATACAACAGCTACTCCATCGCTAAATACTTTATCATTGCAGAAGATTGACCATTTTCCTTCTACTGTGTCATCAGCTGCACTACCACCAAAGAATGGTACACGTCCGATTACATCTTGAATTCCTTTTAAATAATCTTCTTCTTCTTTTGGACTTGCTACCATGTAGAAATAAGATGGTACTTTTGTACTACCTGCATTTTTAACTGCTTCTACAGCAACTTTACGTCCAATTTGTCTTGCATCTGTTCCTGCCTCATGACAAGCTACTCCAACTGTTAAGTCTGGATCATCGAACATCATCATTCCAGAGAATCCATCTTCTGAGGCGATAATTCCATCTGGAACCATAATTGCTCCACTACTTGTACATCCAACAATTGGTGCACCAGTAACACTTTTTACTCCCTTCATAATTTCTTCTTGGTCTTGTAATACTGAGGTGAATAATAGTCCTACTTTTGGCTCCATTCCTTCGCTAGCCATTTTTGCTGTTGCTTCACCTGAAGCATAAGCGTCTTTTAAAACACTATAACCAACTTTTGTCTTTAACATATTAGCTCCCTTCTTTTAGGATGTGGATAGAATCATGCATATTCTACCTATTTTCCTAGTTTCATTATAACACAATAAAAGAAATTAAGGAATGATTCGTCCCTAATTTCTTTTGTTTTACGTTTTTTTACTCAACTGTAACCGATTTTGCAAGATTACGAGGATGATCAATGTCTAGATGAAGGGCTTTGGCAACTTGATAACTTAGTAATTGAAATGGGATGATTGTAATGATTGGTTGAAACAGAGCTCCTACATCAGGAACGATGATTTTCTCATCTACTTCTTTTTCTTCTTCTGCAGTATTTAATGTTGTCAAAATGACATATGCTCCTCTTGCTTTTACTTCCATTAAATTGCTTTTTGTTTTCTCATATGTGTTTTTATCTGTGGCAATTGCAAACACAGGAGTTCCTTCTTCTACTAAGGAAATGGTACCATGTTTTAATTCTCCGGCTGCATAGGCACTACTATTTAAATAAGATACTTCTTTTAATTTTAAAGAAGCTTCTAATGATAGGGCATAGTCACTTTGTCTACCGATAAAAAAGTTCATTGGTTTAGAAATAATATTGGGAAGCCATGAGAAATGTTCAAATTTTTTTAGACATGGTTGGATGACTTGTAACATGGTTTCTTTTCCTTCTTGATATTGTTGTTCTAAAGAAAGTGTCCAAGTATTCTTTGCTTGCATCCATTCTCTTAAAATTATGATGAAAAGAGCTACTTGACTACTATAACCTTTGGTTGTTGCGACGGCTCTTTCTTCTCCAGCTCTCATGTAATATACATAATCTGTCAATCTTGACAATGTAGAATTGTAAACATTGACAATTGCTAAACTGTCAATATGCATTTCTTTTATTTTCTTGGCACAATGAATCGTATCGGCTGTTTCTCCGGATTGAGAAACAAAAATAACTAGAGTGTTTGAATCAGCCAAGATAGGTTGATAACGATATTCACTGGCGTATTCTATTTCTACAGGAAATTGAGCGAAATGGGCAAATAAATTTTTGCCAATACATCCTGCATGATAGGCACTACCACAAGCGACAATTTGAATTTTATTGTACTTACGATAATCTGGGGTAGAATGTGTCTCTTTGTTTTCATAGAATGTAAATAAATCAGTCAATACTTTAGGAATATCATAAATTTCTTTATGCATATAACAATCATATCCTTCTTTATTTGACAAATTATCTTGCTCTTCTAACACTTCTATCTTTTTTTCTACTTCTTGTCCGTCTTTATAAACACGCCATGCGTTCTTACCAATGATTCCATATTCAAAATCATCTAATAACACATACTTTTTTGTAAATTCACGAAATGCCTGATAATCACTTGCGACAAACATCTCATCTGTTCCCACTCCTATTAATAGAGGAGAATCTTTCTTCATAATATATAGATGTTTTAAATCATCTTCATAACAAAAGACAATTGCATAAGACCCTTTTACTCTTGCAATTGTATATTCCATTGCTTTTTTCACATCTTGATATGTTTCTATCGCATCATTTAAAAAAGCAACAAATACTTCTGTATCTGTATCAGAAACCAATACAATTCCCTTTGCTTCTAATTCTTTTTTTAATTCATCCATATTTTCAATAATCCCATTATGAACTGCGACTATTTTACCATATCTATGAGGGTGTGCATTCACTTCATTGGCTTCACCATGGGTAGCCCATCTCGTATGGCCAATTCCTATTTCTGTTAATACGTTTCGATCAACACTCTCCTCTAAACATTTTAATTTACCGGCTTTTTTTATCACATTGATTTGATTATCTTGAAAATATGCGATTCCAGCTGAGTCATATCCACGATATTCAAGGCGTTCTAAGCCTTTTAATAATACATTGATTGTTTTTTCTTTACTACCAATGTATCCGACAATTCCGCACATATAACCTTCCTTTCGTGGTGTAATATATGTTTTGTTGTAATCTTGATTTTACTTTTTGTCATATATTTTACGATGACCACTCACCGTAGTAGAATCCGCCGAGTCTTTCGATACTACTAATCCTCGTCAACCGATTTGGTCCAGGCGCTAATTAAAACCTTACTCCTTTCGCGATTTTAATTTTCTATTTCATTATATACAATTTTTATCTATTTGACAAATACAAACATAATTTTCTATCATTCACAATATTGTAATACTAGGGAAAAACATGTATAATTGGTGATATAGAAATATGGTGTTAGCATGAGAAATCTAGAAATTTTATTTCTTTTATTTATGATATATTCCTTTCTAGGATGGATAGTCGATATCATAGGGAATTATTTATCACAACGAAAAATAATTAATCGTGGTGTTTTTATTGGTCCTTATTGTCCTATTTATGGAGTGGGAGCTTTATTAATCACCTTTTTCTTACATTTAATTCCTGTCAATAATTATTTATTTGTATTTATCTCTTGTGTTTTTATATGTGCAGTGCTAGAGTATGCGACAAGTTATGTGTTAGAAAAACTATTTCATGCCAGATGGTGGGATTATTCTGATGAAATGTTTAATTTAAACGGAAGAATTTGTTTAAAGACGATGTTCCCATTTGGATTGTTGGGAATTCTTATTTTTTATGTAACCAACCCATTCTTTCTTTACTTTTTGTCACAAATTCCAAATACTATTCTAACGATTATTTCTGTTGTACTACTTTTGATATTTATCATTGATATGATTTTATCCTTCCAAGTACTGATTCACTTTAGAGCATTGATTTCAAGTTCAAAAGCTAAAGATAAAACAAATGATATTCGTAATATTATGAAAGATAAAATTAAAAAACACCGTCGCATTCATCAACGTTTATTAACTGCATATCCACTGATTTCTAAAAAATTTAATGCCTTTTTAAAGAAAATTAAATTATAAAAAAAGAAGCCATACACAATGTATGGTTTTTATATTAAGCTCATGGTAGAAGAAAAGCCGGATACACCAGCTTTCAATTCAATATGGTGGCTCCGAATGGAATCGAACCATCGACACAGGGATTTTCAGTCCCTTGCTCTACCGACTGAGCTACAGAGCCAAATGGCGGTCCCGACGAGAATCGAACTCGCGATCTTCTGCGTGACAGGCAGACGTGATAACCGCTACACCACGGGACCATTTGGTTGCGGAGGCTGGATTTGAACCAACGACCTTCGGGTTATGAGCCCGACGAGCTACCAAGCTGCTCCACTCCGCGATATTAAATATAAATGGCGGAGAAAGAGGGATTCGAACCCCCGCGCCGTTTCCGACCTCCCGGTTTTCAAGACCGGTCCCTTCAACCAGACTTGGGTATTTCTCCACATATATACTATATGTCTTTTCAGACGACAAATGAATTATATCATAAGTTTTTTTCTTATGTCAACTCATTTCATAAGAAAATACTATGATTTTTATAAAAAAACACCTTTTTCTCATCAGAATGAACGAATTAACACCATTCCTATTGTAAAAATAAAAAGTCGTATCAGAACGACTTTTAATTTCGTTGGTGCCTAAGGCCGGACTTGAACCGGCATGAGGTTTAACCCTCGCAGGATTTTAAGTCCTGTGCGTCTACCTATTCCGCCACTCAGGCAATTGCCTTTGAACACTTCTAAGTATACAATAAAATAATCTTCTTGGCAAGCATTTTCAAGCATATTTTGAAATTTTTTGCATTCTGTTCTGAAATTCAAGCGTTCATGATATAATAATTGATATAGGAGATGAGTAAATGAAAGATACATTAAAAGATATATTTGCGACTTTTTTATCGATTGTTTTATTTATATGTATTGTTATTTTATCAGGAATTTTAGTATTCCAAAACCTAACCACAAAAGAAAATATGAAACAGATTGTAAAAGAAACAGATTTTACTACTGATATCAAAAATCGAACAGAAACAAAACAAATGAATGATATCTTTAACGATATTTATGTTGTTGCTGATAAATATCATATTCCTGAACAATTTATCGATAGTGTTTTAAATGATGAGACAATGAAAGATTTCTTAGGTACCGTGGCTGCCAATGTCATTGATGAAACACTTACAGGAAAAGAAGGAAAAATTTTAACAGAAGAAGATTTAAATCAATTACTAGAAAATAATATGGAGCACTTTCAAGAAGTCAGTAATATTCAACTAAACAAAGAACAACAACAAAATTTTTTAAATTTAGCAAAAGAACATTCTTCCACAATTATCGAAATATTACCGACAACAACAGAATTACAATCTTATCTCAGTCCTAGTATGATTAATAGTATAAAACTATTAAATAGTAATACACTATTATATACTCTGATTGCAATCATTATCATCTCTGCAATTCTGATTTTAATTTTAAAATGGAAAGAAAAAACATGGTTACTTTATTTTGCAACACCACTTTTCTTTTCTGGAGTCGTACTTGTTATGTTAGCTTATGCATCACCAACCATTTTATCTATACTATTACAATCTAACAACGATCTGTTATATTTATTTGTAGATCAGTTAGCAATTCATTTAAAAGAACATTTTATTACCATTGGTAGCATATTCTTTATTAGTTCCATTGTAGTATATACAATTTATTTCATACAAAAAAAGTTATTATCAAAAAAGCACCGATAGAGTAAGCATTTGCTTACTTTTTCTTTATTCATATTTTTCGCACTCATACATAAAGTTTATTGAGGTGAATAGGATGAAAAATGCAATCTTTTACTATTACAATTTAAATCCTATCACCTTAATTAAAAGATATCAGCAATTTGAATTCCAAATTGATCAAACACAATATGTATTGCTCCCCTGTTCTTTTCCGTTGGAGCAGTTATCTCCTTTATATCAACTCACGCTAACATTGCATCAACATCAAATACCTGTACACAAGATGATTTTAAATAAAGATGGACAACTAATTACTTTGATTAATCAAATTCCATATATTTTATTACAAGTATTCGTCTCTAAAGATACTCCGATTATATTTCGTGATATTTTACAATTTCAAGAATTGACAAAAGATATTTCTGGAGAAAACTTAATTATTGCTAACTGGTATCAATTATGGACCCAAAAAGTAGATTATTTAGAATATCAAATTAGTGAATTTGGAAAAAAATATCCTATGATTCGTGAAAGTTTTAGTTATTATATCGGTTTAGCGGAAAATGCGATTACACTTGTTAAAACAGTCAATCAACCAGCACCAGTTCTATCTCATCGTCGTCTTTATATGAACTCTACTCTCTTTGATTTATATAATCCTCTAAACTTAATTATGGATTCAAAAGTCAGAGATATTGCTGAATATTTAAAAGATTGTTTTTTTCACAATCGCGATCCACTGGATATGATACAATCCTATTTACAATACCAAACACTACAATGTTCTGAATATCAATTATTATTTATTCGTTTTCTATTTCCAAGTTATTATTTTGATTGTTACGAACAAATTATAGAACATGGTCATAATGAAAAAGAATTATTATCAATTACTTTAAAGAATGAAACATATGAAAATATTTTAAACTATCTTTATCAGCAAGTTTTATTCCATTGTTATCTTCCTGAAATGTTATGGCTAACAAAAAAAGTAGTTAATCAACAACATTAACTACTTCTTCTACTTCTGGTACTTCTTCTTTAATTGCTGCTTCAATACCATCTTTTAATGTATAATCAATCATCATACAATTGGCACAAGCACCAGATAATTTTATATAAACAATGTGATTCTCATATTTTATAAATTCAACATCGCCACCATCTCCTACTAAGAATGGACGTAATGTATCAATCACTTCTTTAATTTTTGTTTCTTCATTTTTTTCTTTCATGTGCATCACCTTTTTCATTATACTAAATTTCATAAAAATAGTAAATATTCCTATCTTATGATATAATACTTGCAGGTGATTTGTTGTGGGAAGATATAAAAAAGGAGATATTGTAAAAGGAACGATTACGGGAATTGAAAAATATGGTGCTTTTGTTTCTTTAAAAGAATATTATAGTGGATTGATTCATATTTCTGAGATTTCTGATGGATTTGTGAAAGACGTGAATGACTTTTTGAAAATCGGAGATACTATTTTTGTAGAAATCTTAGAAGTAGATGAAGATGCATGCCGTTGTAAACTGAGTATTAAGAACATAAATTACCGTCAAGAAACACAACCTTTTCGTAAAAAGAAGATTGAAGAAACACCACATGGTTTTCATACTTTAGAAACAATGTTACCGATATGGATCGAAGAAAATTTAAAAAACAGAAAATAATTGATATTTTTTGTTGACAAACCTTTTACTATCTGGTATATTTAGTAATGTCCGAAGCAATAAAATCGGGCGATTAGCTCAGTTGGTTAGAGCACCTGCCTTACAAGCAGGGGGTCATAGGTTCGAGTCCTATATCGTCCACCAAAACAAAGAAATCCGAACTTGTTCCAGACGGGACGGGTTCGGATTTTTTATTTCTATCAGAAATGCTCCATATTGACTTCCACGCCTGCGCCCCGCTATCTGAACGGGGCGCAGGCGCTTTTTTCTTTGCTGATTTGCAAAATTCCAACGTGAAAAGACTTTCTTGTCAGATTTTTGACCCGCCGAGAGTATTTTGACCGCAGCTGTTCCATATAGTGATATACCACTGCCTCACAGGATATGACAGGGGCAGCAAATTGTACTACAATTTATCCGAATACCGATAAATTGGAGGTTTATACCATGGAATATGGGTATATCCGGGTCTCAGCAAAGGAACAGAACGAGCAAGGGCAGCTGATCGCAATGCGGGAGTTCGGGATAGCGGAAAATCGGGTCTATATGGACAAGCAGTCCGGAAAGGACTTTGAACGAAAAAATTACAAGCGACTGATCCGGAAATTAAAAAAGGACGACACCCTCGTGGTCAAGAGCATCGACCGGCTGGGGCGGATGCGGATATGTTTGCTTTTTGCAAAAAGTTGTTTGTTTTAACGCTTTCTTTACGCGCGCGTCTGCTGTATAATATGGTCAAATTCAACAAACCATTTGCGCTGCGGAACATGCACATTGGCAATTTACGCAAAAATAATTGCGTTTTCTGTGCAATTCCGATGATAAACCCGGAACGGCACAGCGGCGGAAGCGCTTTTGGAAATGTATAATTTCCGGTTCAGAAAAAAACTGCCGGCACGGCGCATGACGCCATACCGGCAGGCGCCGCGCAGCTCAGAAGGACTGCCGCTGGAGCCTGCGGAATTCGTTGGGGCTGCACCCGATCATTTTCTTGAAGGAATTTGAGAAGTACGCGGTGCTCTCAAAGCCGACCTTGAAGGCAATCTCCTGCACGCTCAGCTCCGTACATGTCAGCAGATTCTTCGCGGCGGTGATGCGATAGTTGATGAGGTACTTATGCACGGTCGTGCCCGTCGCGTTGCGCATAAGACGGTTGATGTGGTAGGCGTGGTAGTTGAACTGCTCGGCGATCATCTCGCTGGTCAGGTTCTCGTTATAGTGCTCCTGAAGGTAGCGGATGAGCTGCAGCGCGGTGCGTCCGGCACGGTTGTTGGAGACCATCTTGGTCTTCGCGATGGTGATGAGCACGGTCTTGAAGAGGCTCGAGGCTTTCTCGCGGTAGTAGACCTCCTGCGATTCATAGACGTCCAGTATGGTCTTCAGCTCGCCCTCGATGAAATTCATGTCGCTGAGGACAAGCGGCTCGTTGAGCGCGGCACAGTCGTCGATGTGGTCACGGTATACCTCTCCGGCGGACTCGCCGCCGCTGACGGGGATCGGCGGGATGAAGTTTACAATGTTCGAGCGCTCAAAGCTGTAATCGAAGTTGAAGACGATCATGCTCAGCGGTGCACCGGGCTGGAGCTGGTAAAGCTCCCCCGAGTTTATCAGCGCGAACGTCCCCGGGGCAAGCGGATAGCTGCTGCCGTGTACGGCAAGCGTTCCGACACCGGAGGTCACATAAAAAATGCGGTTGTCACCGGGACAGACCTGCCGCCCGACAGGGACGAAAACGATATTCTGGGCAAACCGGAGATTCGGGTTCATATCACACAGCAGCATAATAACAACTCCTTTTGTGATCGTCACGGAAAGGCATGAAGACAAGGTGATTTATCGCGCAAACGCGCCCGTCGGCGTCTTCCTATCTTGCGGGAGACGGTATGGGGACGGTGCGCCCGCTCTTTCCATTTTTTATAAATTATAGCACAGCGGATGTAAATAATCAAGCGGCAAAGAAAGCGATTTGCCCGAAATTCAAATTACGAAAAATGTTTGCTTTTTATAAATCCGGGCGGGAAATTGTATTGCTATATCGAACGCGGAAGCTTATACTTAAGGCAGAAACGGACCTGAATGAGAAGACAAGAGAAGCAGTGATATGAAAGAAACGGAAATAAATGCTTTTGCGGATAAGGCCGTGTTGGAAAGGCTTTTTACAAATGGCCCGGGCGAGCTTCTGGCGGTCAATTCCAAAGCGGGCTATCTGAAAGCGGGGCAGGATGTGTATATGCTCTGTTCCGCCGATCTTGGC
>ENA-ORMR01000938-ORMR01000938.1-human-gut-metagenome-genome-assembly--contig:-NODE-938-length-24872-cov-7.321916_pt1 | contig 24872 bp, 27 predicted proteins | sample MGYA00242107_ERZ509003 | MGnify/ENA primary metagenome ERZ509003 (study PRJEB26280, sample SAMEA2338699) | human gut metagenome | biome: human gut; feature: human-associated habitat; material: faeces... | reverse complement strand
GCAGAATTTTGTCGGTTATCCGCGAAACCAGACCTTGTGAAATTTCGGTTCCGTAAATCTGCTTTAACGTATCTTCGATGTCACGTTGAGACATGCCTTTCGCGTACATCTGCATGATTTTCTGTTCGATCTCGTCGGTTCTTGTCTGTCGCTTTTCAATGACTTTAGGCTCAAAATCGCCGTTTCTGTCGCGTGGAACAGCGATTTCACACTCGCCATAATCGCTGATTATCGTCTTTTTCCCGTAACCATTCCGACTGTTTCCGGAGTTGTTCCCGGCTACGGAGTTCTTCTCGTAGCCAAGATGTTCGTCCATTTCAGCCTCGAGCATCTGCTCTATCGTCCCGGCAAACAGCTTTTTCAGCTTTGCCTGAATGTCTCCGGTGGTCTGACAGTCTGCCATCAGCAGCTTCACCAGTTCCATCTCTCGCTCGTCTAATCCGTGTGTTTTTTTCATGTGCAATACCTCACTTTCTGTGGGTATTATTGGCATTTACACGGTTCGGTATTCAGCCTCGTTAAAGAGTAAAAATTACGCTCCGTTACATTGTATCATTTTAGACACGGCAACCGACCCTGCAATGGGCTCCGACTCGCTGCTGCTGAACGCAAAGAAGTATTCGAACCAGCCGAACTATATCCACTATTTCGGTCAGGAGCTGAACACTACCACATTCAACCTCGCAAGAATGAATATGTTCCTGCATGGAGTTGACCCGGAAAACCAGGCCCTCAGAAACGCCGATACTCTTGACGCTGACTGGCCTACCGATGAGGAAACCGACTTTGATCTGGTTCTGATGAACTCTCCCTATTCTGCAAACTGGTCTGCTGCGCCGGGATTTCTGAACGATTCCCGTTTCTCTGATTATGGAGTACTTGCACCAAAATCAAAGGCGGATTACGCGTTCCTGCTTCATGGCTATTATCATCTGAAAAACACCGGTACAATGGCGATAATTCTGCCGCACGGCGTGCTTTTCAGAGGAGCAGCCGAGGGAAAAATCAGACAGAAACTTGTTGACAGCGGTGCAATTTATGCAGTCATCGGAATGCCTGCAAACCTGTTCTACAACACGTCTATTCCTACCACGATAATAGCACTGAAAAAGAACCGCACAGGTCGTGATATACTGTTTATCGACGCTTCGAGCCAGTTTGAAAAGGGCAAGAACCAGAACAAACTGACCCAGGACAATATCGACCACATCATTCAGCTTTATGTTGACCGCAAGGACGTTGATAAGGAAGCCCACCTCGCAAGCTATGATGAGATCAAGGGGAATGATTACAACCTGAATATCCCCCGTTATGTAGACACGTTTGAGCAGGAAGAAGAAATCAGCCTGTCTGATATTGCAAGCGAACTCCAGGAGCAGGACAAGGAGATAAAAGCGGCACAGGACGAACTTCTTTCACAGTTTGCCGAACTTACAGCTTCCGATGAACAGGCGCAGGCTGAAATTGCCGAGCTGATGAAAACTCTGGAGGGCTTATTCTGATGAAAAATGGAAATAATGCACCGCAGATCCGCTTCAAAGGATTCACTGATGATTGGGAACAGCGTAGGTTTTCAGAGCAGTATATGAAAGTTACGGAAAAGAACGATTTGAGCTTTGGAACAGATAAAATCATATCGGTTGCTAATGGGTATTTTTAGTCTTGACCTTAGCAAAACCCTGGTTTTACGGATACATTCCACAGATGAGAACGTTATAGCTGACCTGACCTCAAAGATACAGCAGTTTATCGTAAAGTAATTTCAGACCTCATAAATGCCGAACCGTCGCTTTCATGGAAAACGGCGGTTCGCTGTATTCGGCACTTTCCTGCTCATATTCAGTTCAACTGTGGCAGAACATTATGAGCTGACGGTCTGCTGTTCATTGCACGGGCAGGGACTTCCCTTCCACGGCGAGGCTGCGATGATAGACGACACCTACCTCACCGGAAGCTGGATGACAAGCAGTCCATAATCAGCCGTATCCGCGAGGCTGCGAAGATAGTTCCTCTGGACAGGCTGTACCTCAGTCCGCAGTGCGGATTTGCATCCTGCGAGATAGGCAACAGGCTCACCGAGGAAGAGCAGTGGGCGAAGATAAAGCTGATAAACGACATCTCAGAGGAAGTCTGGGGAAAGTAAGCTGAATAACATATCCCCTGCAGGAGCATTTGACCTGTGGGGGAAATCTGTATATGGACCGAGCTCAGGGTGCTGTCAGAAATGGCAGCGCTTATTCTTTTTCTGAATGATGTAATGCATTTTTCGAGTGCATTTTAATATACAATTCTGGTATGATGATTATATTCATCTCACAGTTTACACATAGCTGGGTAAGTGCTATAATAACCACAGAACGAAAAAGCGCTGAGTTCTCAAAGACAACAAGGAGATAACGAAACATGGATACACATGAAGATTTCCTGGGCAGGATAAGGTATCCCGGATATCACGACAGGATAATGTCCGCAGAGAAAGCGGCGGAGTTCATAAAGCCGGAAATGACGCTCGGCGTCAGCGGATTCACCATCGCGGGATATCCGAAGGCAGTCGCAGGAGAGCTTGCGAAGCGCGCAAGGAACGGTGAAAAGCTGGAGCTTACGGTGTACTCCGGAGCCTCCCTTGGTGAGGAGTTCGACGGCGAGCTTGCAAGGGTGGGCGCTCTTAAAGCGAGAATGCCTTACCAGACCAACAAGGATCTGCGTAATTCGATTAACGCCGGTATGATATCCTATCACGACGTTCCGCTGGGACAAATGCCGGTGTGGGTCAAGAACAACTTCCTGAAGCACATCGACGTTGCGATAATCGAAGCTGCTGCAATTGACGAAAACGGCAATATTATCCCCACCACATCGGTCGGAACCTCCAACATCTACGCCGAATACGCGGATAAGATCATCATTGAGGTGAACACCTACGTTCCCCGCTGTATTGAGGGAATCCACGATGTGTATTCGCCGGCGCGCCCTCCGCACACGCAGCCCATTCCGATAACAAAGGTCAGCGACCGTATCGGCACGCCCTACATAAAGTGCGACCCGGCAAAGGTAGTTGCAGTTGTCGAGAGCAACATTCCGGACAACGGCAGGACGGTTTCCCCGGTGGACGACGAGTTCCGCAGCATGGCGAATAACCTCATCGGATTCCTGCACAGCGAGGTCGAGCACGGCAGGCTGTGCAATCCGCTTCCTCCGGTTCAGGCGGGCGTCGGAAGCGTTTCCAACGCAGTATTGCAGGGGCTTGCGGAATCGGATTTCGAACATCTCACCGTGTATTCCGAGGTGCTCCAGAACTCGATTTTCGACCTCATCGACGCCGGCAAGGTGGATTTCGCTTCCGGTACGTCGCTAACCATTTCATGGGACAAGCGCGATGAATTCTTTGAGAACTTTGAAAAATACCGCGATAAGATGATACTCCGTCCGCAGGAGATAAGCAACCACCCGGAGGTCATCAGACGGCTGGGCGTTATCGCGATAAATACAGTCATCGAAGCGGATATTTACGGCAATACTAATTCCTCGTATATCGACGGCTGCCGCCTGATGAACGGCGTCGGCGGTTCCGGCGACTACTGCGAGAACGCGGGGCTTTCGATATTCATTACGAAGTCCACCGCGAAGGACGGCATGCTTTCCTGCATAGTTCCGCAGGTCAGCCACGTTGACCACACTATCCACGAGATCCACGCGCTGATAACCGAACAGGGCGTTGCAGACCTCAGAGGTCTTGACCCGGTAGAGCGTGCAAATCTCATCATTGATAAATGCGCGCACCCGAAGTTCCGCAAGGCGCTTCACGAATATCTTGACAATGCAGAATCCACCTGCAAATACAAGGAAAACCCCGTAGATATGCAGGCGGCTCTTAACTTTGAAAAAGCAATGTGATGGAGGACAAAACAATGGACGAACAGGCAGTAAACATGGTAAATGAACTCATAGCAAAGGCAAGAGTGGCTCAGAAGCAGTTCGAGAGCTTCTCCCAGGAAAAGACAGACGAAGCGGTACGCGCGATAGGCAAGGTAGTCTACGACCGCGCCGAGGAGCTTGCCAAGATGGCGTGCGAGGAGAGCGGCATGGGCGTTTACGCCGATAAGGTAGCCAAGTGCCACGGCAAGTCCAAGTGTATCTGGAACAGCTTAAAGGGCAAGAAGTCCGTAGGTATCATCGGCGAGGACAAGCAGACCGGAATTATCCGTGTTGCCAAGGCAAAGGGCGTTGTTGGCTCCGTAACTCCGGTTACTAACCCGGTAGTTACCCCGATGTGCAATGCGATGTTCGCACTCAAGGGTCAGAACGCTATCATCGTAGCTCCGCACCCCAGAGCGCAGAAAACCAACAAATACGTTATCGACCTGTTCCGCGCAGAGCTGAAGAAGCTCGGACTTCCCGAGGACCTCGTACAGACCGTTGAGCAGTGCTCCATGGACGCGACAACAGCCCTCATGCACGGCGTTGACGTTGTAGTTGCGACAGGCGGCGGAGCAATGGTGAAGTCCGCGTACTCCAGCGGCAAGCCCGCGCTCGGCGTTGGTCCCGGCAATGTTCAGGTGATAGTTGACCGTGGCGTTGACCTCGAGGAAGCTATCCCGAAGATAATCAGCGGCAGAATTTTCGATAACGGTATCATCTGTTCCGGTGAGCAGTGCGTATTCCTGCCGGAGGAGTCTTTCGAAAAGGGTATCGACATCTTCAAGAAGAACGGCGTGTTCTATGTTGACGACGCTGAAACCGCTAAGAAGTTCGCGGACGCTATCTTCCCGGAGAACGGTCCTATCAGCAGAAAGGTCGTAGGTCAGAGCGTGCAGACCATCGCAAAGCTGGCTGGCGTTGACGTTCCGGACGGCACCAGAATGATACTCATCAAGGCAAGAAGCATCGGCAAGGACGAGCCCCTCTGCCGCGAGAAGATGTGCCCGGTAATGATAACCTCCTCCTACGACACATTCGAGAACGCAGTAAAGCTTGCGCAGACCGACCTCGACTGCGAGGGCAAGGGTCACACCGCTTCCCTGCACAGCAACGATATGGAGCATATCAAGTACGCTGGCGAGAAGCTGACAGTAAGCCGTCTGATAGTAAATCAGCCGTCCTCCACCGGCGCAGGCGGAAGCCTCTACAACGGCTTTGCTCCGACAACAACGCTCGGCTGCGGCTCATGGGGCAACAACAGCATTTCCGAGAACCTGAACTACACTCACCTCATCAATGTATCTCAGATAGGTCTTTACAATAAGGACGCGGCAGTTCCCACCGATGAGGAGATCTGGGGCTGAACGGACTAAGGAGTTTTTATGGAACAGATAATTTTCCGCCCGAAACTTTATAAATTCGACACGCTGAAAGCCTTTACCGATGAATTCAAGGTAGGCGGCAGCGACCTTATCCTGACGAACAAGTACATCTACGATCCGTATTCCGATAACAACAAGTGCGGCGCGCAGGTGATCTATCAGGAGGAATTCGGCGGCGGTGAGCCTACCGACACTATGGTAGACGCGATAATCTCCGAGGCTTCAAAGAAGCATTTCGAGCGCGTAATTGCCATCGGCGGCGGTACCGTTATCGACATTGCAAAGGTGCTTTCCGTATCCGACGGAGGCTCGGTGGATTCCCTCTACGACCATAAGGACAGCATTACAAAGCTGCACCAGCTCATTATTATCCCGACCACCTGCGGCACAGGCAGCGAGGTCACGAACATCTCGATAATCAACCGCACGCGCCTTGGCGTGAAGATGGGTCTGACCTCCGAAAATATGTTCGCGGATTACGCAGTGCTGGTTCCCGAACTTCTTGCGAAGCTCCCTTTAAAGGTGTTCGGCGCAAGCTCCATTGACGCGCTGGTCCACGCCGTTGAATCCTCGCTCTCCCCGAAAGCTACCGTATACACAAAGCTGATGGGTTACAAGGCTATCGAAATGATAATCACCGGCTATCAGAAGCTGGTCAGCGAGGGCATGGACAAGCTCCCGCAGTACATGGGCGACTTCCTTACCGCTTCCAACATGGCTGGATTTGCATTCGGCACAGCGGGCTGCGCGGCAGTCCATGCGCTGAGTTACCCCCTCGGCGGTACATATCACGTTCCGCACGGCGAGAGCAACTACGCGCTGTTCACCGGAGTGCTGTACAAGTACATGGAGAAAAAGCAGGACGGAGAAATAGCACATCTCAACGCGTACCTTGCAGAGCTTCTGCACTGCGACGTGAAGAATGTCTACAACGAGCTTGAAAACCTGCTGAACCACATTCTCCCGAAGAAGCCGCTGCACGAATACGGCGTTACCGAAGCGGATATTCCGGTATTCACCGAAAACGTGCTCGCAACGCAGGGCAGACTGACTGCAAACAACTTCGTTCCGCTCAGCCGCGATGATATTCTTGATATCTACAAGAAGCTTTATTAAGGCTTCTTAATGATAAATCTTCTCCCCCTATATGCGCTCAGCGCTGCTGCGGCAGTGCTGGGCGTTCTTTCTCAAATGATATGAAAGGCGGAAACCATGAAATACAGCGAAATGGACAAACAGGCTCTCGAAGCCGAAAAACAGAAGTGCCTTGAGCGGCTCAGCAAGTACTCCAAAGACGACATCTCCCTCGACCTCTCCAGAGGAAAGCCCTCAAAGGAGCAGCTTGAGCTGTCGATGAAAATGCTGGACGTCCTCGATCACCACAGCCTGCTGGACAGCGAAAGCGGTCAGGACTGCCGCAACTACGGCGGGCTTGACGGAATTCCGGAGGCAAAGCGCCTGCTGGCGCACATGATGGGCACGCACTCCGTGAACACGATAATCGGCGGAAACAGCAGCCTTACGATGATGTACCAGCTTATAAGCCACGGAATGACGGACGGTATCTGCGGCTCCACGCCATGGCAGGAGGTCAAGGGCAGAAAGTTCCTTTGCCCTGTTCCGGGTTACGACCGGCATTTCGCGATAACCGAGCATTTCGGTTTCGAGCTTGTTCCAGTGCCGATGAACTCCGACGGTCCTGATATGGATATCGTGGAAAAGCTGGTAAGCAGCGACGATAAGATAAAGGGTATCTGGTGCGTTCCGAAGTACGAAAACCCCACCGGAATAGTTTACAGCGCCGATGTAGTCCGCCGTTTTGCCGCGCTGAAGCCTGCGGCAGAAGATTTCCGCATTTTCTGGGACAACGCCTACTGTGTGCATAATTTCGACGGAAAGTGCGCCGAAATTCCGGATATAATCTTCGAATGCGACAAGGCGGGAAATTCAGACCTCGTGTATGAATTTTGCTCCACAAGCAAGATAACGTTCCCCGGTTCGGGAATTTCGGCGGTGGCTTCCAGCCCGGCGAATCTCATTGATATCCGGGCGTTCCTGAAGTTCGCGACGATAGGCCCGGATAAGATAAATCAGCTCCGCCATGCGAGATTTTTCAGGAATTCCGCAGGACTCCGCGCGCACATGAAGAAGCACGCCGCGATAATGAAGCCGAAATTCGACGCGATGTATAAAGTCCTCAACGAGGAACTGGACGGGCTTGGAATCGCAGAATGGACGGTCGCAAAGGGCGGGTACTTTGCTTCCTACGATACACTCCCGGGATGCGCAAGAGCAGTCGTTGAGATGGCTGCGGAGCACGGAGTAAAATTTACTCCGGCAGGCTCGACCTACCCACACGGAAACGACCCGCAGGACAGCAATATCCGGCTGGCTCCGTCGTTCGCAACGGTCGATGAGATAGAGAGCGCAGTTACGGTGCTTGCGCTCTGCACGAAGATTGTAAGCATTGACAAGATGTTAAAGTAAAAGCATAGCGCCTGACGAATTTATCAGGCGCTTTTGCCGGTTTAAGGAATAAATGGAGAATTGATATGTACATCAGCTTTGACTACTACCGGGCGTTTTATTATGTTGCGAAATACGGCAGCATTTCACAGGCAGCGGAAGCACTTATGAACAACCAGCCCAACGTTTCCCGGACGATAAAGAACCTCGAAAGCGAGCTTAACTGCACGCTGTTCGTGCGCTCCAGAAAGGGTGTTGAACTGACCCCAGAGGGCGAAATGCTGTACGCCCATGTAGCCGCAGCGGTGGAGCATATCCAGTCCGGCGAGGAGGAAATCTGCCTCGAACGGACGCTCTCCAAGGGTGTAGTGACGATAGGCGCAAGCGAAATCGCTCTGAGGTGCTTCCTGCTTCCGGTGCTGAAGGATTTCCGGCAGAAGTACCCGGGGATACGTATTCGCGTGTTCAATCACTCCACGCCGCAGGCGGTTTCCGCGCTGAAAAATGGGCTTGTGGACATAGCGATGGTTACTACTCCGACCGGCGAGCTGAACTCCCTGACCTCAAAGGAAATATGCGAGGTAAGTGAGATTCCGGTGTGTGGAACGGCATTTTCACAGCTCGCGGGAAAGAAGCTGAGCCTTTCGGAATTGTCAACATATCCGCTGATTTCGCTGGGAAAGCAGACGAAAACCTACGAATCGTATTCCGAATGGTTCCGGAAGAATAACTGTGATTTCACGCCTGATATCGAAGCCGCGACCGCCGACCAGATACTTCCGATGGTTAAGAACAATCTTGGCATAGGTTTCGTTCCGGAGGAGTTTCTGGAGGAATACCCGAATCAGGGAATTATCAGTCTGGAGCTTCAGGAAACCGTACCCTCGCGGCAGGTGTGCTATCTCAGGAAAAAGGGGCACACCATGAGCGTCGCCTGCCGGGAAATGGAGAAGATGATTTTATCCGTATCCGAATACTGAGAAACAAAAGCACCTGCCAGGATACTGATGTGGAACCTGATCTTGTCCCTTTCAGAATACGAAACAAGACCTTTCGTAAGATATGCCCTTACTGTAGATTTTGACCCAATAAACGTATATTGTCCTGAATTTCTTAATTACCCTAATACCGTAACAGGGTATGATTCGGTGATGAAAACAAGGATACTTGAAACAATGGGGTATATTCTGACCGCCCATACGAACGCAAAAAAGTTCTGTGTTTTTGCCGGTGTGGGCAATTCCGGTAAATCTCTATTGATAAATCCTTTAGAACTTGTTCTCATAGCCGTTTAAGCAACAAATGCAGGTGAGAAATGTAGATGATATTTTCTTCGGAATCGGCAGAATATTCAAAATCTTTGGATAATCTCCGATAGTCGCCAAACCACGAAAAAGTACGTTCAACACGCCAGCGTTTTGGCAGCGCTTCAAAGACGGGTTTTATCTGCTTTGAAATATCGATCATTACGTTGTGAAAAACTTCAAATGTATTTTTTAAAGTCCCTCTATACCCCTCATCTGCACATCCTGCATGGATAGAAGGGTACAAGAATAAAGCCTTTTCAAATACGAAAACGCCGCCCTTTGTATCGTGTTGATTTGCCTTATGGACATTGACTGCGAGAATATTTCCCATGATATCGGTCACGATATGACGTTTCACTCCTTTTGTTTTTTTCCCCCGTCATAGCCTTTTTTATCGCTTCTGTATGCTGTTTTCACGCTTTGTGAATCAATCAATGCGTAATGAGGTTCGGCTGATCTGCCGTCGCTAAGGCGTGCTTCTTTAACAAGATACCTCATGACCTTTTCCCATGTTCCTTTCCTTTTCGCACGACTATAAAAATTATAAACTGTTGAATAAGGCGGATAATCATGTGGAAGAGCTCTCCATTGACAGCCTGTTTTCACAACATATATGACTGCTTCTACAAGATTTCTCTTGTCATATTTGCTTTTATTCCCACTCGGGAAAAATTCTTTTATCTTTTCCCACTCACTGTCGCTTAAGTCGCTTGGGTATGCGGTCCGTTTGTATTCTGCTTTCATGTCTCTTATTATACCATATTTTTTCTATGAGAACAAGTTCTAATATAAGTGAAATGGGTGGGCACCTACCAACAGTCAGGCTAAACAAGTCTGACTGTTTCTGTTTTAAAGGAGAAAATAAAAATGGATACATCAATAAGACTCTGCACAATGGACGGCCTGCCCGAACTCCGCAACCTGTCAATCAACACGTTTTACGAAACATTCGCCCCGATGAACACTGCGGAAGATATGGAAAACTATCTCGCCACATCGTTTGATGAAGCAAAGTTCCGCAGGGAACTCAGCGACAGTAACACGGATTTTTTCTTCGTTTATTCCGGTGAGGAACTTGCTGGCTACATTAAGCTGAATGAAGCCCCGTCGCAGTCTGACGTCAACGACAAGACTTCACTGGAAATCGAGCGCATATATATCCTGTTGAAATATCAGGGTGAGGGGCTTGGCGCTTTGCTTATGGACAAGGCGATTTCCACAGCCAGAGAACGTGGCAAAGAGTACATCTGGCTCGGCGTCTAGGAGAAGAACGAGAAAGCGCTTGCGTTCTATAAAAAGCACGGATTCCATAAAATTGGTGAGCATTCGTTCGTTATCGGGAGCGATATTCAAACCGACCACCTCATGCGGCTTGATTTGAAAAAGTAACATATACCAATAAACGCCTTGCAGAATTTGTTTGTGCAAGGCGTTTATTATATTAATGTTCAAAGTCAGTTAGGATTACATTTCTTACAAGGCACATACCCGCTGGCAACAGCGCCGTCAAAATCTTCAGTGTACGCCTTGTTTGAATCTTTCATCTGCTTGACCGCTGAACAGCTTGGATAGTGTATCTTTTGGGTATTTGTGTTCAGAATGTACTGTGTTCCGACTGGATCAACTTCCGCAGCGGTCGTGGTAGTCTGTACAGTTGTCTGTGTAGTTGTGGCAGTAGTCTGAACTGACGTCTGATACGCACTCGGCTGTTTATCAACGCTGATATTCTTTCCGTCAGAGGTGAAAACTATCGTGCCTTGCAGGTCGGTACGGAAAACCTCGATGTTTCGACTGTTCAGACGTTCCAGCACCTCGTCAGTGGGGTGTCCGTATTTGTTGCCCATTCCGCAGCTTATCACGGCGTAAGTTGGGTCAACTTTTTTGAGAAAATTAGCAGACGACGAGGTAGCAGAGCCATGGTGTCCGACTTTCAAAACATCGCATTTAATGTTAGTCCAGATGTCATCTTCCTCGGATTTTTCAGCGTCTCCGGTGAAAAGAAATTTGTTCTCGCCGTACGTCAGCTTGATTACCACGGAACTGTTGTTGCTGTCATCGCTGAGAGTTTTCGGAGCAACTACCTCCACCAGAAGCTCCGGTTCATCAAGGATAACCGAGCCAGCCATTACTTCATGAACTGCCGCGCCGCTGTTCTCGACCGCGTCTAACATACGCTCGTATGTCTGGGTCGTAGTTGTGAACGCAGTAGCATAGAAATTCCTTATATTGAACGTATTCAGCACGTCCGCCATGCCTCCGATGTGGTCAGCATGAGGGTGAGTAGCTACAACATAATCCAATGTATCGTAACCCTGACCATATATGTAGGTTACAATACTGTCGCCGTACTCACTTTCGCCTGCGTCAATGAGCATGGTTTCTTTGTTCGGAAGCTCAATAAAACAGCTGTCGCCCTGTCCAACGTCAAGGAAATGCACCTTGAGTTCTTGATATTCTGACGGTTCCGGAGCAGGCACTGTGACTATCGTTTCGGTTGCTGAGGTGACGGTTGTGACTTCTGTTGTCGGAACAGCCGAAGTTTCCTCGGGTATCTCGGATGACGGAATTATTGGCTCAACTGACGGCTCGGTCGAGATTTCGGGCGTAGAAGATGTCGTGAAAACCAGACTGCCGTCAGAAGCAGCGATTTCCGAATAGTTCACATCTGCCGCAGATTCTCCGGATCCGCAGGCAGTAAGCGAAAGAATTGCCGCTAATATTGCTGAAAAAGAAAATAATTTGTGTTTCATTGTGTATTCCTCCTGTTTTTGTTTATTATAACACCTTGTGAGTGCGAAAATTGTTGCTTTTAGGGAGCAGAATACTGTTTGTAGGTTTCTGTATCAATAAGTACACAGTTTCGCTTAATATTCAATTTCCCGTCTTGTAAGATATCAAATCTAACATTTAACCACATTATAGCATATTGTATCACGCATTTCAATATTAATTGCGGAATTGTTCACATATAAATTGCAATAATGTAGGATAAAATATATCACAGAGGTGATATTGAATGACGGAAAAGGAGTTCTCGCTGCGTCTGGCGCAGCTCCGTGGCGAAAAGGGAGTATCGGCAAGGGACATGAGCCTGTCCATCGGACAGAATGCCAGCTACATCAATAATATTGAAAATGGCAAGGCACTGCCGTCCATGACGGGATTTTTCTATATATGCGAATACCTGAACATCACTCCCGGCGAGTTCTTCGACGCGGAAAACAAGAATCCGGAAAAGATTCAGGAAGTGGTCGAGAACCTCAAAAAGCTGGACAGTGAACAGCTAGACAACATTTCTGCGATAATCAGGGATCTTGCAAAATAATGATAGGCGCGGCTTTACATAGCTGCGCCTTTTCATATTCACTTGATTCCGAGCAGATTGTTGACGGTCACGTTAAAGCATTTACTTAATGCTATAATTTCTATATCGATCACAAATCTCTCGCCGGATTCTATACGCTGGACTGCGTTTTTGTCGATATCCAGACCTACGACCTGCAATCTGTCCGAAAGCTCTCGCTGTGAGATTTGGAGCGCCTTGCGGAGTTCTTTTACTCTCAGTCCCGATATGTTGTTGCGTCCGTCTGCGGTTCTTGCCTTGAACATTTTGTCTACCTCCTGCTTAATGTCAATCTTGATATAGGCAACTCTGCCATGATATGGTTACTGAATGCTGTACTTGGAAATACCACCTATCATTATACCCCATTTATCGGGTATATGCAATACACTTTTTACCCATTATAATATAAGATAGGTGATATTATGATAAATTACGACCCTTTCTGGGCATATCTTGCCGAACATGGCATAAGTACATATAAGCTGATAAACAGCTACGGCGTCAGCAAAGGTCTTATTGATCGAATGAAGCACAACAAGGCAATAACAACTTTCACGATCAATGAGCTGTGTAATACATTGGACTGCAATCTGAACGACATCATGCTGTTCGTTCCGGATAACAAAGAGAATAATGAGTAAGACTTTCGAGAAATCGGAAGTCTTAATTTTCTTTTAGGCTAAGTGTCTTTTTGATTATAAGTGTTAGTCGTCCTGAGATTTGCTCTCGATCATTCTGCGAATGTATCCTTTGACCTCAATCACCTGCACTGCGCTCAGACTGTCGATAAGCTCCTTTGTCTGGGTACAGACAAGTTCATCGTCCAGAACGGCAAAATCGCTTTTACAGAGCAGATAATCCACGGAAACACCATAGGTCGTCGATAATTTTATAAGAATACTAACTGGGATATCTCTGTTTCCACATTCATACATGGAAAGCGTGGTCTGGTCTATAAAGAGCTGTTCAGCCATCTGTTCCTGGGTCATTTTAAGTTTCTTTCGCAGGAAACGAATCCTATTCTTATAAGACACCGCCATGTTTACACCTCCTTTCCGGAGATTAGTATATAACATTTACGATGGTTTTTCAACCTACAATGTGTCATATTCTTACGACACATTGTCATACAAAACCACTATATTTTGTGTTATAATAGATATAGGAACAAATAAGCGACGGAAACAAAACCACTCCTTTTCGGAGAGTCGGACTAATCTCATTATCCGGAAATATTACGCAGCTTTAGTTCCTGCTCAGTTCCTTGACAACTAAATAGCAATGCAGATAACAACAAACTGATGTCCTTAAAGACGTGCCACAAAATTCCTGCTGTTGATCTGACGGAATATCTCATTATCCGTGACCACCAATTTACCGCGCGAGAATAACAGATATGCCGCCACCTTCCGACAGTCCGCAGGAACCCTAAACGCATAGGGAACTCCTTAAAGGAACGAGCGCGGAGGACACAGTTATAATGATACTTCCGGCGACGGCTTGTCCCATAGGAATGGGCAGGGGTGAAAGTCCCATGCCAGGGTGCGTACTACCTGGGTCTGCATTGACACGCCAAAGCAGAAAAGGACGGGCATTTCTGCTCGTCCTTTACGCTGCGGTTATTTTATTAGATTCTTTGCTGTGATTTTACACAAATCTTTGCTGGTTTATTGGTAATTATGCTTAAATTCAATAAAATGGTGAGGGGATTGTGCTTTGCCGTCTTGACTTTTTAGACTTTAATGTGTTAAACTTTACTTGTGAAACGCACGTCATAAGTCTGAAACTGGAGGTAACTATAGCAATTCTCAATGAAGGGTATTTCCAACTTGCGAAGTCCCTTTGAGAATTGCTATTGATTATGGCAATGGTACTTATTATAACTGTTAGGAGGACAACAATATGACCTCAGAGCAGAAATCACTTATCATATCTCAGATATCGCTTCTTCTTGACCAGATGGTTGAGGCTCCGGCTGAGCCTAAAGCACCTGTTAAGGACGGTCCACGCGAAATGCTCACGACCAAGGAGTGTCTTGAAACAGTAAAGGGATTATCGTTCCACACGCTTCGTGTTCTGATTGCCAAAGGTGAAATTCAAGCGTTTAGAACAGGCGAGAACGGACGTGGACGTATCCTTGTCCCCAAGAGTTCGCTTCTTGCCTATTTTGACAGACTTTAAGACGAGAATCGCATTGCGATTATGCGTTAAAAGGGTCTGTGCAGGAGGTAATCTGAACATATGGCTACAATAAGGAAACGCGGTAAGACTTATCAAATCCGCGTCAGCACAGGATATGACGCGCTCTACCGTCAGGTGGTGCGTACAAAAACCTGGAAACCCAAACCCGGAATGAGCGATAAACAGATAGAAGCCGAACTTAATAAGCAGGCGGTAATGTTTGAGGAACTCTGCACCAGAGGAATCGTTCCATCAAATATGAAGTTTCAGGAGCTTGCAGAGAAATGGTTTGACGAATATGCAGTCGTCAATCTCAAGAAATCCTCGGTACAGCGGCTCAGAGGGGTGACAAAGCGGATTTATTCCGCATTCGGGCATATCAGGGTAGACAAGATAACCCGCGGTCAGATACAGGCATTCATTGATGACCTGGCGCGGAACGGCAAAAACTTTTTGAATGGTCAGCCGCTTTACCGAAAAACCATCATTCATCATCTGAATCTCTTGTCCGACGTGTTTAATTACGCGATACGATTGGAGATGATAGAGGATAATCCGTGCAAGAATATTTTCGTTCCCAAAGGCAGGAAAAAGGAAAAAGAAATATACACTGTCGAGGAAATGAAACAGCTTTTCGCACTCGCAGAAGAATACGGCACTCTGGATTATCGAGCTTTTCTTACGCTGGCGGTGTACAGCGGATTCAGAAGCGGCGAGCTTATGGGGCTTGAATGGAAGGATATCGACTGGGACAACAACGTTATAAGCGTCCGCAGGACTGCAAACTATACGGCAACAGACGGAACCTATACAGACACTCCGAAAACAAAAAAATCGGTGCGGTCGCTTAAACTGCCCGATGTAGTGTTCGACCGGCTAAGAGAGCTGCGCATGCAGCAGCTTGAGAACAAAGAAATATTCGGAACAAAATGGGTAGACAGTGACCGGATATTTGTGAACAAGCTAGGAAAGCCGCTGTACAAAGGAGAGCCTTACAAGTGGCAGAAAAAGCTCACAGAGGAACACGGCATGAAATTCTGTGATATTCATTCGCTCAGGCATTTTAACGCTACGGTGCTGATTCACTCCGGAATTGATGCCGCAGCAGTGTCAAGCGCTCTGGGACATTCCAGCATAAGCACAACAACAAACATTTACTGCCATGCTTTTAACGAAGCGCAGGCAAGGACAGGGAATGCAATAGCAGCCGCATTGGACTTCACAAGTTTCCCTAAAGGGGAAGTTTCAGAAAATAAAAGGACAGAAATGCCTCTCTCAGAGCGCATTATTGCTCACAATTCTGATGCCGCGAAGGACATATGAAGGACAAAATTGCCTTTTCATGGCAAAACAAAAGCCCTACAAACGGCTTAATACAGCCATTTGCAGGACCTTGAAGTGTGGTGGAGCCGAGGGGAATTGAACCCCTGTCCGAAAACCCATCCTCACGACTTTCTTCGGGTGCAGTCGGTCTTTTAGATCTCCCGTGCCTGAACGCCGACAGACAGGCTTTCAGGTTTGGCAGCCTTTAGTACATCAGAGATTACAAGGCAACTCATCAATGACGTTCACCACTAGTCGACGCCATATCCCCGCCCGTGGTACTGCGAGGTATGACGGCAGCGCGCTTAGGCAGCTACTAACTCAGAATTGTAATCTGCGTTTAAATTTAAAGGTGCGACGATTAAAGTGATTTCGCCCTCACTACCCGCTTATCGAGCCTCAGGATCCCCGTCGAAGCCTTTACGGCCCCATGGAACTAAAGCTTTGTTTATACAGTATACCACACTTGAAGCGTTTTGTCAAGAGGCGAAACGCTCCAACCGCCCTGCTCTTCCAGGATCTCAAACTCTAGTATAACACGGATAATCCGATTTAAACAGTACATCTGAAATATTCCGGAAGCACGGTAAAACGCACCTCCGGGAACTATCGCGGAAACCTTGCAGGAACAAAAGATCACCGACTGCTCAAACTGACCTAAACACGCTCAGCCAAAGTTTATTCCGCATATTTTCAATGAATCTTCCGGACATTTGAAACAGCGCCCGGGTGCCATGATACAACATACAGCTCACCCTGAATGGAGAAAAGGGGCGCCCGTTCGGAATCACTCTGCACGGCAGAAGCCGTCCTCGGATCTTCGTCACAGACTGGAGAAGAAAAGATCTCAGATGAGCCGCAGCTCATAGATCAGGATTGCGAAGCGTATTGCGTTATGGAGTGTTGTCGGGTTGACGGATTGTTGAATTATCGAATTAGCGTTCAGCGGCTTGCGAAGTCTGGCATACCCGAGTTGACACGCTGTTTCCGCAGAAACAGTCATGATCCGGCAGCCATCGTGAGAGCCTGATGAATTGCGGTTCTATTTCCTCAATAATTCGCCCGCCTTGCGGAAGGCACTATTGAAATGGTGTTATCAGCACCATAGCTTTTAGTTCCGTTACTTCTGACCTGTATGCTGTATCATGGCACCCGGTGGTGCCGGGAGTATCACTCCCGGACGCCGGCTACGATCGTTTCAAATTCGTCTGAGATGTTCCACCTGGGAACGAAGTCAACGTCGGTCGTCACAAGCGCCTTGTCTATCCATGCCGAAGCCGCCTTCGCCTGCTGGGTGAGTTCCTCGGCCTTGCTGCGCACTGCGTTCCGGTCAAAGGATATCGTGCTGATCACCGTCGCGGGTACGTTGTAGGCAGTCTGCCTGCCGTCGATGTCAAACTTGTAGCTTGTGTCCATGTAGTCACGCCTGAGGTTGCGGAGGTCAAGAAGGCTGCGGTACTTTTTTATGAGTTCGTGGCGCTCCTTGTTCAGGCTTATCTCAAGGTCGAGGTTGCGCGGGAGCTTCTGCTTCGCCGCCGAGATCGCAAGAGCACATCTTTCGCGTTCCCTGCGCGCCTCGTCCAGGAAGAGGATAAGCTCGTCGCCGGTCACGCTGTAGCTGCGGAGATCCTCAACGTCCTCCTGCGTGTCCTCCATTCCGCTGTTTACCTCGGAATACCTCAGCACCTTCCGCGATGTGTACAGGTAGTTATCACTGCTGATCGTCCGGACATCAAGACGCGGCGACACCGGGCTGAGCAGGTCCCGCGCCGTCTGCATTGATGTGCTGAGGAAATTCATGTATGCGAATGCGTCCTTGAGGTTCATCGGTTCTGTATTTACTGACATATTTCTACCTCCATTTGTCTGCGTTTTGTCTTTCTGGTATTATATATTCAGATTTTTCCGGAGCGTCAACCGATTTTTTATAAAAAACGCCCCTGACTTTTCGTCAGAGGCATATTCCGGAATATGTCACGCGCACATCATCGTCCGGAGCTGCTTGAGGGTCCTGTTGACCATCTTCCGTACGCCCTCCTTGGAGGCGCCCAGCTCCTCGCCGATTTTCCCGTAGCTCTCGCCGTGGACGATGCAGCGTATCATCGCAGCCTTGTTCCTGTCGTCCGGCAGGGAGTCAAGGCATTCCCGCATTTTTCCGAGCATTATTTTATTTTCCACGGTCTCCTCGACGCCGGGCTCGTCCGATACGATGGTATCGCCAACGGTCGCGTCTCCGTCCTCGCCGGCGGGGTCGTTCAGGCGTATGACGGCGCTGCCGCTTTCCGCCATGCGGACGTTCCTCAGCCTGAGCTGTCCCCACCCCAGCTCCTTCATCAGGAGCTCGTCGGATGGCTCGCAGGAATTCAGCCTGAAAAGCTGCTCACGCTTGCGCCGGAGCTGGTTCACGCTGGCAACATAGTGCCTGCCGCGGATATCGCAGTCAGCCGAGTAGCTTTTCATAAAGCTGTCGAATGCCGCAGAAATGTAGGTCGGCAGGCTGGCGCGGTCAGGGTCAAAGCGCCGGAGCACCCTGTCCAGGCAGAAGTAGAATTCGTTCACCCAGTCGCATGGCTCCATATCAGACCGGACCGCTGAACCTCCGGTGACTGCCCGGACGCGCTTCGCCGCGATCAGAAGGCAGTAGCTGATCAGCTTTTCACGGCGCTCCCCAGGGAGGGACTCCAGCCCTGAGCGGGAAGCCTCCGCAGCGTATTCAGCGGCTTCCCCGCCGCCTACGTTCGCGGGGCGCTCCAGTTCAGCTATGTAATTCTGGATAGAAGTAACGATGTCAAGATTTTCGATGCTCATAATTTCCTCCTTGTCTGACCAGTCGTGTTCAGAAGTGTTCCTGAGAAAAAATGTCGCGTCATTATGCCGATTACGCCGCCGGAGCCTCCTGTCCTTAGTAATAAAAAAACTCAGAAAGCAGCTGTTTTACCCGCAGCATTAACTGAGTGCCTCAAAATGAGGTGGAATCTAATTATACAACAGAAATATTCCTTTGTCAACCCCCTTCGGCATTTTTTTTTTACAAATTCAGAGCAAGCCCGGGATAACGTCATATAAAATTATCCCCCGCACTCGTCATGCGGGGGATAAATATTGAGTTCAGAACTGATTATGTGAGGTTCTTGATAGCTTCGTTGATCTCGTTGATACGAGCGTCGATAACTGCGAAGTTAGCCTCTCTCAGCTGAGTGTAGGACTGCTCGCCCTGAATGTAAACATACTTGGTGAGCTGCTCTACGTTGGAATCTGCGGTATCAGCAGAAGCGATATCGGTACCAAGACCGTTCTTGAAGTCGAAGATAGGAGTGAGCTTGCTGGTGCCATCCAGAGTGGTCTGGCTGTAAATGAAGTCGAGGTTGTAATCAGACCAGCCGTTCTTCTCCTTAGACTGTGCGATGGAAGCAGCGGTTGTAGCCGGGTCGAGAGAAGCGGTAACGTTGCAGTCGATCCATGCAGCTACGCCTGCGTCGTTTGTGGAGCCCTTGCACCACATCAGAGCTTCCTGCTTCATGAAGTGGTAGTACTTGTCAGCCTGCGGATCGCGCGGATAAGGAACTACGCAGATCTCATCGTCAGACCAGCCGAATCTCTGAGCAAATCTGTTCAGGCCGGAATCGCCCTCGAACTCCCATGTACCGCCGTTGCCATAGAACAGGGTATCGCCCTGCGCCCATGCCTTCGGGTTAACAGACCAGCCGTTGAGCTCGTGTCTCGGATAACGGAGGTTCTCCTTCTGGAGGGTGGAGAGCAGATCCATTGCACGCTCTACGTTAGCGTCGTACATGTTGTTTGTGATAACGCCGTTTACGTTGGATACAATAGGAGTACCGGTGGATACAACGAACTCGTTCTCAGGGTTGTAACCGTCGATGGTGTACTTGTTGTCGCCGGACTTCTGGAACTCTCTTGCCATCTCGAGGAATGCGTCCCAAGTCCACTCGTCGTTCTCGAACAGGGTTCTCGGATCCTGGAGACCAGCGCCCTCAACTACGCTCTTTCTGTAGTAGAGCAAGGAGTCGAAGGAGATCTCATAGATAGCGCAGTAGTATCTGCCGTTGAGCTGGAACTGATCCATAACATCTCTGGCACCGTCCCACTTGGAGGTGCTGAGATCGATGATCTTGTCAATAGGCTGATATCTGCCCTTCAGAACGCCGTACGGGAAGTCGCGGATCTCGAATGGGAACAGGTCGGGGGAGTCGCCGGACTGGATAGCTGTAGCCAGCTTGTCGTAACGCTCGCCGTAAGCTACGTTGATGTACTCAAAGATTCTGCCCTCGCGGGAAGGATCGTCACCGGTAGCGGGAATGCCGTATGCCTTCTTGAACAGCTCTGCAGCCGCGGTGGTCTCGTCGATATCCCACCATGCCATCCACTTGATGCGCTTGTCGACCTTCAGGTCGGGGTTATCGAGGCTTGCTGCCGCACCCTCAACTGCTTCCTGAACAGCGGGGTCGGTGTCGTAGGTGGTGGTTACCAGCGGAGTGGTAACTACACCGTTTGCGTTTGCATCGGGAGCAGCTGCATTGCTTGTGCCGGCGTTGCTGCCGGCAGCCGGTGTCTCCTCATCGCATGCGGTGAGTGCGAGAACCATGGCGGAAGCAAGAACAGCGGCTGCTGCGCGCTTAAACTTGTTCATGGGTTAACCTCCATTAAGTTAGTAAATAGTAAAGCAGGGACAAAATATTTCTGTCATATATTATTATACAGTAAAGTTTGTGATATTTCAATATAAATTTTAGATAATTTCAACACATTTTCTTTGTGCAATATCGCACAGTGCAGAACAATATTTTACTTAATCTTATCATATATTAGGTAAAATTTTAAGATAATCCTTAAATTAACCGCCTAAATGCCGTTAAAAAATCACTTATTAAATTTCAATTTTGCATTTTATCCATAGTCATTAAACAGCTTTTTCCAGCTACAGTTTTTTCACTTCAGGCGCTAAAAATTTCCTCAGACTACTTGATTTTTTCATCTGATTGTGATATAATTTAATCGTTATATGGGGGTGTAGCTCAGCTGGGAGAGCGCTTGCTTCGCATGTAAGAGGTCAGGGGTTCGAATCCCCCCATCTCCACCAAACGACCAATATGTCAGAATGGCTTAACAGCGCAGTTCGTACTGCATTGTTAAGCCATTTGCTTTATTCTTTTCACCCGATGAACCCATCATGGCACGCAGGAAATCCCGTTCCACAGCCGCACTGCGGAAGCACAGGAGTTCCGCGAATATCAGCGCCACCCTAGTGGCTCATCATCTCAGCCATTCCGGAGAACATATCCGCGATGAACCCAGGGGTCTCCGGGAGTTCCTTCATGATTAGCTCCCTGACCTCCGCCGCCGGGGCTGACTCGCTCACTTCAACAGCGCCCCGCACAACATCTCCGATAGCCACATGAGCGCTGGTGGAATATCCCCCGCACGAGATATGAGAAGCATCAGCCGCTCCCCCGACCGCGTACATTCCGCATGCTGAGCCGCCGAAAGCAAGCCAGCCCGCAGACGCCCCTCCGAACGCGATAAGTCCCGCCGCGAGCGCTCCAAATGCAAGCACCCCAACCGAGAAAGTCCCCAGCGCCAGAAGCCCCGCGGAAATCAGCCCGAACGAAACCACCCCAACAGACAGGAATCCCCCGGCAACAACTCCCACCGCCTTGTTACCCAGAGCGAAAATTCCCTTTGCAGTGTACCTTCCGGCTCCAAAATTTATTTATATGTACCAGCGGAAGCCCCCGGACGGTCCGCCTGCTTTTGTACTCAAAGTGCAGCCGGGACCTCAGCGGTTTAGTATACTGTATCGCTTCAGCAGGTTCGGAGGGTTCGGAGGGTCTGGAAGCCTCCTGCGGCTCCCCCTTTATAAGCTCGTCGGTGCTGACTCCGAATATGTCGCTCATCATAGCTAGCTTCTCAAGCTCCGGAGTAGTGGAGCCAAGCTCCCATTTGGAGACGGTCTGGCGCGTCACGCCGAGCCGCTCCCCGAGCTGCTCCTGCGACCAGCCCCTTGAATGGCGCAGCTCAGTCAGTTTCTCTGAAAATTTCATATTATTACCTCCTGGTTTTTGTATGCCTTGTGCTATAAATATACCACAATCGGCGCTGAATGTCTACCAATTTCCGTTTGAAGTCTGTCAACCAAACTTAACATCGGCTCTGTTATGCGGTTTTCAGACATGTGACAGAATTAGTGGTCCACCTCGCCTCCGACAAAAAGTACTTGATTTTTTAGGAATTATGTGGTATATTATAAGTAGCACATTTCCCGCCGGTAATCGGCGTATTATAATTATATTATGATGTGGAGGTAAATAATGTCCGTTAATCTTCAGAAGGGTCAGAAGGTCGACCTTACCAAAGGAAACACCGGCTTAAAGACCATACTAGTAGGCCTTGGCTGGGACGAGGCTCCCAGAAAGTTCTCGCTTTTCTCAAAGCACGAGGATATCGACTGCGACGCTTCCGCGCTGCTGATAAGCGCGCAGACCGGCAAGCTGAACGGTCCTGTGGACGTCGTATATTTCGGTAATCTCACCCACCAGACCGGCGCAGTCCACCACATGGGCGACAACCTGACCGGCGCGGGCGACGGCGACGACGAGCAGATACTCGTTGAACTCCCGAAGCTTGGGAACGCATATTCAAAGATAGTATTCGTTGTGAACATCTACCAGGCTATGCAGCGCAAGCAGCATTTCGGTATGATAAAGAACGCCTTTATACGCCTCGTTGACGCGGAAAAGGGCGTTGAGCTGTGCAGGTACAATCTCTCGGAGAACTACGACGGAAAGACCGCGATGATCTTCGGCGAGATCTACCTTTACAACGGCGAATGGAAATTTAACGCGATCGGCGAGCCTACCAACGACAATGGTATCTCGGAGCTTGCCGCAAGATATCAGCGCTGATTTTAAGGAGGTTTTATCATGACAAAGAAGCTCGTAATTATCGCAGGGATAATCGGACTGGCAACAATAGCAGCCGCAGCGGTTGCGTTCTTCCTCACCAAGAACAAGACCATCGCGGAAGCCCTCGACTGCGAAGAAGACGACGAGATCTGATCTCTGTGACCCAAGCAAACCGCCCTGTTGAATGCGGGGCGGTTTTTATTTCTATATTTCAGGAGAACACCATGGCAAAGGAAAAAGAAGTCAAGACAAACGCAATGCGCATGCTGGACAAGCTCAAGCTTCCCTATAAGGTCCACCTTTATGAATGCGACGAATTCATCGACGGCGTACACATCGCCGAACTCCTCGGGGAGAGCTGCGACAGCTGCTTCAAGACCCTCGTCACCGTCGGCAAAAGCGGGAACTACTACGTTTTCGCCCTGCCCGTCGACAAGGAGCTCGACATGAAAAAGTGCGCCCGCGCAGTCGGCGAGAAATCGCTTGAAATGGTGCATGTCAAGGATATCAACGCCGTGACCGGATATATCCGCGGAGGCTGCACCCCCATCGGAATGAAGAAGCAGTACAAGACCGTTATACATAAGTCCGCACTGGATTTCGAGCAAATGATAATCAGCGGCGGAAAACTCGGCGCCCAGCTGGAGCTTGCCCCCGCAGACCTCGCGAAAGCCTGCAGCGGCTCCTTCGAGGATATCATCGCGGAATAACGCCTTACGCTGCCGCACGCCCGGCGCGGGACCCAGGCTACATGAGGTCACCTCTAAAAACCTTGTTTGAGTGAAAATGTGTATAGCACACCGACTGCTTCTTCAAACCTCCTCGTAAGGCATACAGCCTTACTTCGTCGGCTTTCATCGCATTCGGCGCACTCTACCCATTTTCCCTTTTCAAACCGGTTTTTAGAGGTTCCCATGAATAACTTACGGAGAACACTATGAAAAAACTCATCGCCGCAGCAGCGGCTCTACTACTTACGGCGGGTATAGCAGGACTTACCGCATGCTCCGGCAGCGCCGAAGCCTCCGTAGCTTCGACGAAATCCGGCAGCGAACTCACCGCGGCGGGAATAAAGCTGAACCTCCCGGAAAACTGGACCGCGACAGTCGGCGACAAGGTATACGAAATAGTGCTTGACAGCGCAGGTTCCGGCAGCTCGTCCGACGTCGAGTCGTTCAAGAAGCTGTGCGAGGATAACGGAACAGCCTACCTTGCGTACGCCGTGAACTCCGAGGGGACTGCGGTGCTGACCCTCACGTCGCTCAGAATAACCCCCGACGAAACCACCGGCGAAATACTCACCGCCGGGGACTACGCACGCCAGAACCACGATACCGCAGTATTCAGCTATCAGGCAAGCGGAATGTACATCAGGAACTCCAGCTTCGGCGAGGAGCAGCTTGCAGGCAGGAGCGGGTACCTCTCCCACTTTGAGCTGTGCTCCGACGAGGAAGTCTCGGAGCTGATACTGGGTCAGTCCGAGTTCACCTTTGAGCAGGACGGAAAGTTCTACTCCATTCAGACCTACTACCACAACGAGACCGCCGCCGCAGACGTCGACGAGATACTCGCCGGAATGACCGCGCAATGAGAGATATCCGCAGCATAAAAGCCGCCGTTTTCGACCTCGACGGAACTCTCCTCGATTCTACCGCCGCATGGGAAGGTCTTGGCGAGCGCTACCTCGCCGGGCGCGGGATAACTCCCGAGCCGGGGCTTGACGAGAAGCTCCGCTGCATGGCCCTGCCCGACGGCAGCGCGTATCTGAAATCCGCCTATTCCCTGCCGGAGCCTCCCGACGAGATACTCCGGGATATCCTGCGCGGAATCGAGGAATTCTACCTCGCCGAATGCCCGCTGAAACCCGGCGCGCAGGAGCTTCTCGGGCTGCTCTCGCGGCGCGGAGTGGGTATTTCCGCAGCCACCGCCGGAGATGAGCGCCTTGCGCGCGCCGCATTAGAGCGTCTCGGGGTGCTCGGGTATTTCTCCGCGCTGCTGACCTGCGAAGGCTACGGCGGCAAGGACAAGC
>ENA-ORMR01000934-ORMR01000934.1-human-gut-metagenome-genome-assembly--contig:-NODE-934-length-24936-cov-5.155500_pt1 | contig 24936 bp, 20 predicted proteins | sample MGYA00242107_ERZ509003 | MGnify/ENA primary metagenome ERZ509003 (study PRJEB26280, sample SAMEA2338699) | human gut metagenome | biome: human gut; feature: human-associated habitat; material: faeces... | reverse complement strand
AAGTATGATATATAGTAATGATATTATTGCGAAAAAAATGGTTGACTATGTTTTGAAACTCCTTATTTTACCTCTGTTATCAATATATCCTTGAAAAACGAATGACGCGGATCACATAGATTTTTAGCGTTCTTAATCTAGTGTTATCCGCGTCGGTAGTGTCCGGAAAATATCCTTTTTGAAAGTTACTTGTACCTTTTATTCTATTTATTCAGATCTCTTCCTGTGTATTTAATCAATTCGCTAATCTTATCATTAAGTGTTTTTGCTTTCATCAACTGTTCCAGAGTGAGATGCATCCGGTATCTCCAGTAGTTTCGTGGATTGGATGGAACATTAATTCGCTCTTCCGTCACATTCGGATTTCTCCATTTCCCGTCTATCGATAACCAATCCTGGAAAGACAAGATACAGAGAATGGAATTACTGTTGAGATGGTTGCGTACGATTTCCTCGCACAACTCCGGGGTGGCAGTTGTCGGTGCAACTCCGTAATGTCCTAACGTTGCATTATAGTAACGTTGGGTCTGTTGATAATCTTCTTCCCACCAGCCACGCAACGTAGACATATCGTGAGTGGAGATTGTGCAGACAGACCGGTACGGATACTCATTTAAATGCCCGAATTCATGCATCGGATTCTTAGGCATTCGCTGAATTTCCAGACTAAGAATCCGGAGATCATTCATCACCGATGACACACAAGCAGGAATCATCCCCAAATCTTCTCCACAAACCAACATGCGGGTTGACTGTGTCAGTTGAGGTAACTTCTTCATAGCCTGTTGATACCAGAACTCGTTGTGCCGGTGATAATAATACTGGTCGTATAGCTTGTTAAAAGCATTCTTTTCTGCCTCACTCAATGAACGGAAAATAAAGTCGCGCTGTACTCCGATGCGGGGATGATATTTTCCTTCCTCTATCGGACGTATACGTGCAGATAAAGAACGGTCTTGCTGGAAATATCCTTTCTTACCGTCATACCGGGTGGTTTTCAATAGCGTACACCGATAACTCAACTCCAGAAAAGATAAGAATGTGATGTTGACGAAGTAATTTCCGGTGTTGAAGTTAAACGGTGTCATGCCGTTCGGAAGATAATTACCGCCTCCCATAAAGGTACCGGCCTTCTGCATATCCGCTGTCGGGATGTTCAGCAGTCCGGTGTTGCCCATGGAATATTGGGCCTGCACCCCCATACAGCAACCAAGTAGCAGTAGGAGCAGGCACCATTTTCTTATTCTCGTTTTCAGCATGTCCGAGGAGGGGTGTTTTCGCTATCCATTTGTGCTCTCATATAGAGCTTCTTCACAAATGCCATGTCATGTGTCACCATGATTTTCACCAGTTCTTCAAAAGAAGTCTTGCGTGGATTCCAACCCAGCAGTGTCTTGGCTTTGGTCGGGTCACCCAGCAGTTGTTCCACTTCGGCAGGACGGAAGTATTTGGGATCCACTTCCACCAGCACTTTACCGGTTTTGGTATCAATGCCCTTTTCATTCACGCCTTCTCCTTCCCAACGTAGTTCCACACCGGTTTCCTTGAAGGCAAGTGTAGTGAAATCACGTACGGTATGATATTCTCCGGTAGCTATGACAAAATCCTCCGGAGTGTCGTGCTGCAGAATCAGCCACATGCACTCCACGTAATCTTTGGCATATCCCCAGTCGCGCAGCGAATTCAAGTTACCCAGATATAACTTGTCTTGATACCCTTGGGCTATACGTGCAGCTGCCAGTGTAATTTTGCGTGTCACGAAGGTTTCTCCGCGCCGTTCGCTTTCGTGGTTGAAGAGAATGCCGTTTACAGCGAACATACCGTAGCTTTCCCGGTAATTCTTCGTAATCCAGAAGCCGTATTGCTTGGCCACACCATATGGACTGCGTGGGTAGAACGGGGTTGTCTCCTTCTGTGGTACCTCCTGCACCAGACCGAACAGTTCGGAAGTCGAAGCCTGATAGATTTTCGTTTTTTTCTCCAGTCCCAGGATACGTACTGCTTCCAGCATACGCAGGGTGCCTACGGCATCTGCTTCCGCAGTATACTCCGGCACATCGAATGATACTTTCACATGGCTTTGTGCCGCCAGGTTATAGATTTCGTCCGGCTGCACCTGCTGTATGATGCGGATAAGCGAGCTGCTGTCCGTCATGTCCCCGTAGTGGAGGTTTACGAGACGGTTCTTCTTCATGTCACGCACCCATTCATCCAGATAAAGATGCTCTATGCGTCCGGTGTTGAACGATGACGAACGACGCAGAATGCCGTGTACTTCATATCCTTTTTCAATTAGGAACTCGGCCAGGAATGAACCGTCCTGACCGGTGATGCCTGAAATCAATGCTATTTTCTTATCCATGATTCGGGTTTTAAAATCAGTTTTTATTTATGTTATGATGTAAATTTCTCTTTTGTGATATTCCATAAGAATAAGCAGTTCCCGATGATATATCTTCTCCACATTCTTTTGGGTTCCTTTATCAGCCGGTACAGCCATTCCAACCCGTGTTCCTGCCACCATACGGGAGCACGTTGCACGTTTTCAGCAAAGAAGTCGAACACAGCGCCAATAGTACCGATGGGACCGTTTACCTCCAGTTCTTTCAGGTGTGCATAAGTCCATTTCTCTTGTTTGGGAGCGGTCATGCCCACCCAGAGCAAATCCGGCTGTGCCTGGTTTACGGCGGCTATCATGGCTTGATTGTCTTCTTGGGTGAATTCCGGCTTGTAGGGTGGGGAATAAGTCTCTATCCGGATATTGGGATATAACCGGACGGCTTTTACCTTTATTTTCCTCAGGGTGTCTTCGCTACTTCCCAGAAAGAAGCAGGTTCCTCCTTTCCGGTTCAGTTTATTCATTTCGTACAGAAACAAGTCCCATCCCGCTGTGCGCTCTATCTTCTCATGTCTCAGGAGTTTGAATGCCAGTACAATGCTTGCTCCGTCTGGAATCAATGCGTCTCCCCTCAGCAAAGCTTCTGCAAAGGCAGGATCTTTCAATGCTGTGTTATACGAGTGCGCATTGATGGTGTTAATCAGCAGTTTGCCTTCGGGCAATGCGTCAAGCTCACTTCTGTGTTCCAGAAGCGAAATCGTCTTTAACTTCAACATGTAAAAAGGAGTATAATTTTCCGCAGAGTACGCTACGCTGTCGCCCGTCACATGGAAAGGTATTTTTGAACGGAACGATGCAATATGTCCGAGAACTGCGGCAAATGTAAAGATTATGTGTGTAATATACAAGAGGAATGTGAAAAATGTAATTTAGTTGGTCTGGTGGTTGATGCAGATACCTTTCAAATACCATTCGTACAAACGGTGTATTCCTTCGTCTATTTCTATTTTATGATGCCATCCCAGGTTATGCAGTTTGGTCACATCCGTCAGTTTGCGCAGTGTGCCGTCCGGTTTCGAGGCATCCCATCGCAGCTCACCTTTGAATCCTATTTCGGCTATAATCTTTTCAGCCACTTCCTTTATGCTGAGTTCCTTTCCGGTGCCCACATTGATGTGGCAGTTGCGTATTTCTTTACTGTCCGGAGCATATGTGTCTTTAAAGTCTACATTCAGCAGTACATGTACACTGGCATCTGCCATTTCTTCGCTCCATAGGAATTCACGTAACGGTTTGCCGGTTCCCCACAAGGTGACCGCTTCCGGGGTTATTCCGAAGTTGGCAAGCTCTGCCAGAATCTCCTCGTTGCTATAGCTGCCGTTTACCCCTTTCACCGGACGCAGGTCGATGTCTTTGCGCACAGCATCCCAGTCCCCTTCGTTGAGGCATTGGGCAAGGTAGACTTTGCGAATCATGGCAGGCAGTACATGGCTGTTTTCCAGGTGGAAGTTGTCGTTCGGTCCATATAGGTTGGTAGGCATCACGGCTATGTAATTGGTTCCGTATTGCAGGTTGAAGCTTTCACACATCTTCAGCCCGGCTATTTTGGCTATGGCATACGGCTCGTTGGTGTATTCCAGCGGAGAGGTCAGCAGCACTTCTTCCTTCATGGGCTGCGGAGCTTCACGCGGGTAGATGCAGGTGCTTCCCAAGAAGAGCAGCTTCTTTACTCCGTGACGGAAACTCTCACCGATTACGTTCTGCTGGATTTGCAGATTCTGATAGATAAAGTCTGCCCGGTATTGCAGGTTTGCCATGATGCCACCCACGTGGGCAGCAGCCAGTACCACCGCTTCAGGTCGTTCTTCATCGAAAAATTTCTTTACGGCGGTTCCGTCCAGCAAATCCAGTTCTTTGTGTGAGCGTCCTACTAAGTTTGTGTAACCTCTTTGTTGCAGGTTGTTCCAGATGGCGGAACCTACTAAACCACGATGCCCCGCTACAAAAATCTTTGCATTTTTTTCTAACATGACTAATACCCTAGTTATAAAATTAATTTTTTCTATTTACTTCTTGTATGAAGCTATACATTCTTTTAAAATATCTTTCATCCGGTTCTCAAACTTTTCCAAAGTGAATTCCCTTTGAAATTTTTCTTTACCGGCTTTACCCATTTCAGCACATATCATGGGATGGTCTATTAAATATTCTATCTTTTCTGCCAGCTGTTGCGGACTATGTTTTTCCACGATAAAGCCGGTTTTGCCTTCCTCTATGATACCGGGTATTCCTCCCTCGTTTGTGCTGATGCAGGGGAGGCTTTGTTCCATGGCTTCTAATAGCACCAATGGGAAACATTCATTATCGTAATAGGTAGGAAAAACAAATATATCGGCTTTTTGCAGAAATGCGTCTTTTTCATTATCATATTTTGCTCCATGGGCAAATACACATTCTTTAAGGTTCTGTTTGTTTATTACGTCTTTAAACCTATCTTCTGTAATATTACTCCATTTTCCTACAAAATGGCATTTTATAGGCTTTCCTTTTTTTTGTAATATCGCACACGCTTCTACTAAATCCCATACGCCTTTTTCTTTTATCATATTTGACAAAAATAGAATGTTAAATTCTTTTTGAGGAGCTGTAGGTAGATTTTCATGGGTAGGTATTCCATTGGGGCAGATATAAACGTCTTTGTAATTTACGTATTTCTTTATGTCTTGATATAAATTTTCTATCAATAGAATAACTTTCAGATTTTTGAAAAAAGTGCTATATAATAGATTATCAAAATATCTATTTTGTCTGGTAGCTATGCCTTTGTTGTGATAATGTACAACGATGTTTTGTCTCATCATTTTTAAAAGCATAACTACAAAAAAATCTTTGTAGAAAGCACCACCTTTTGCGTTAGGAGTTACATAACAAAGTTGTGGCACTATTAATTTTGTTTGTTTCCTAATTTGTTTTAGTTGCTTATAGAACTCTTTCAGTTTTCTTATTCCTCCTTTACCAATATCATCCAGATCTTTTGCTAATGCAAGATTTAGATAATGACATTCAAAGGCATTATTTATAATTTTACTGTCATGTATATATTTTCCTACCATGGATGCACCATGTACTGGTGGGGGCATGTGGAGGATAAATAGGACTTTGCTATATTTTGTAGATTTGTTCATATTCAAATTGCATTTTTTCTATAGAAAAATTTGTTTTCGCATACCCGTATGCTATGCTTGCGTATTCCTCATAATACGTTGTGTCTTCTAAGGATAAAATTAGTCTGATAAAATCATCCACTTTGTTGTCATTTACTTTTAAAGGCCATGTTTCAGGCAATGTGTCTTTTAAACCGGGGCAGCTATTGATAATGGTCGGCGTGTGTGCCAAACTTGCCTCGATAGGCATTAAGGCAAGGCCTTCGTGATTTGAGGGCATAAATAAATAATCAAAATCTCCTATGTATTGGTTCAGTCCGAAAATCTTGTCATAAAGAGATGCATTAGATAGTGGCTCTAAAGCCTTGTGTACTTTCTCTTTCATTGAGCCATTTCCCACAACGTGAAAGTAAAACTTAGGATTGTCTTTTAATGCTTTTACGACTTCTATCAGCTGATCTACTCCTTTTTGATATTCCAATCTGCCGGCAAATAAGATATTTATTTTGTCCGCTATGATGTGGTTGAATTTTTTCTGTTCTACAGATTGCAATCCATTGAATATGATTTGTGGTGTCTCTCCATAAATATGCTGATAACATTGTTGTGTTGACTCGCTGATGGCTATATTGGCATGCTTTTTAGAATAAAAATATTCAACTTTTTTGCCTATTTGGGCCCATTGATTCCATAGCTCTGTGTTGTGGATTGTTCGTACATATTTTATGGATGGAAACATCCAACCGAATATTTTGTTCCATAAGTATATGCTGAGGTCTGGAATTTCTGTATGTGTATGGATTACTTGTGGTTTCCATTTTAGTGACAGATATACAAACCATAGAGGAAACAATAAAATAGCGATTTTATTGTTTGTAATATGCGAACGGTGGAAACAAATACCGCAATCATGCAGTTCTTTAATGAAAGCCTGGCTGAATTCTCCGTTTCCACGTACTACTTCCACAAGATGATATTCCATCCCTGTAGTTTGTGACTTGGCAATGTTGACAGCTACTCTTTCTGCCCCTCCTATATCAAAATGAGTGATAATGTGGAATATACGCATATATTAGTAGTTTTAGTGTTGTATATAATCCAAAAACTTTTTAGCGGTTGATTCCCATGTAAAATATTCTATGATTCGTTTTCGTGCATTTTGAACTTTTTTACCGGAGAGTATTGTTTGGGCTATTTCTTCCACTGAGTTGCATAGGAACCCACTTCTCCCGTTTTCTATGATACAGTCTGGGCCGGGTGCATGTCGCGCTACTATTGTTACATTATGGTACATTGCTTCAAGAATTGCCATTCCGAAAATTTCATTGGGGTTGAAATTTATCACATAATCAGCAACTTCATAATATGCATGGATTTTTTCATTTGGAAGTTTCCCTATGAATAATATATTGCTATATTTCTCACTTGACTTTAATTTGGCCATATATTCCTCTGTTTGCATCCAAAGAGCTCCTGCATGCACTAATAAGTATTTGTCTCCTAATCTTTCTGCTAAGGGAAAAATATCCATCGGATGCTTGTCCGGTCTTAATGCACACACCAAGAATACGATACTTTTATCTTTAGGTAATTTCAGTTCTGCCCTTTGTCGCTCTTTAGAGCTTGTCGCCAATGGAATAATGTCTGTGTCTAAGCCTACAGGAGCCCATTCTGCACTTGTCACCCCTTTTTGTTTTAATTCATTTACCACAGTTGGAGTTTTACAAAAGACTTTTGTCTTTTTGAATGCGGAAAAATTTCTGCTGCTTAACTTGTCCATTATCCAGCGTGAAATAGCTTTAGGCGAAGAGCTATGCACTGTACCTACGTAGCAATAATATTTCAGATTATGTTTCAGGCAGAAACTCACGGCTTCCGGTACACAAAGCAAGTTGTCGCTTTGCAAGTGATACACATCGATGCCAAGTGTTAGTAGTAATGAAAAATCAGGCCATACGTGATGTACAAACTTTCTTTTATAGGGCAAATACACTTTCTTAATATTGGAGGTCGTGTTTACTTCCGTTCCGCAGCGCCTGTCTTTGGGAGACATCCAGTACACAATCGTTGTTTGGTGTCCCATTTGTTCCAAGGCTTTTGCCAATCCGATTTCTTGGATGTTATAACTTCTGGTAGTCCATTCCCCATAGTCTAAATGAATATATCCAATGTTCATTTGTTTCAAAGTTTATAACGCTTTAGTAGATGTTTAAAATGCATCATAATGTTGCAATACAGAGCTATGCCTCTTGAGTATTTCTTTTTAAGAAGCCACAATTCTATTCTGTGCAGTATGCCTTGAGGAATAAAATGCATCATAGCTGTATAGTAAGGTTGGGAATAGACAGCAGCTTCAATGTCTTTACTTTTTAAGTTTTGGCTTTTATAATTAGAAATTAAATCAATAATCCAGCGTGTCCATCTGCGTTGAAAAATATTCGTTGTTTCTTTGGGAAAGTTTTGTAAATTAAAAACATTACTTATATTCGTAAATACTATTTGGTAGTCCAATCCATGCTGTAGAGCCCGTTTTCCTGTAGCGCTGTTTAAGTTTTGTCTATAATAATATACAGGTGTATTTATAGCCATAAAATTGTGTATGTATTGATAATAAGCAAGCGAAAACATAAAATCCTCACACGTTTTCATACTTTCATTAAAACGGATGTGATGTGTTTCTATAATATTTCTATTAAAAACTGCACAGCATACTGATAATGATACTATTTCTAAATTTACAGCCTCTTGATATAAGCTATGGATGCTATGGTACATTCTGTTTGACAATCTAAATCTGCCTTTTTCTTGTTTGGCATTATTTATCCAACGAATATAATTATATATAGCGAAATCCGGATGGCTATCTATTATGTCTTTGATGATTTTTAAATAGTTGCTGGCTACAAAATCATCGCTATCGATAAATGAGACATATTGTCCTTTAGCTTTGCTAAGTCCGTAGTTTCTAGCCTTGCTTACACCTCCGTTTAGAATATGAAAGCATTTTACTCTTGTGTCTTTTTGTGAATATTCATTGCAAATTTTTCCAGAATCATCCGTTGAGCCGTCGTCTATTAGCAGTAATTCAAAAAGAATATCATTTTGGCATAAGATGCTCTCAATACATTCTTTTAAATATTGAGAGGTATTATATACGGGAATGATGATGCTATGGAGTAACATGGCCTTTATAATATATGTTGGTAGAACGTAGAATAAATGTCAATAGTTGTGTAAGGCTTTTCTATTTAGATTCGTTGTGATGCACTTTTTTAGTTTTTGCAATCCTATATGTACCCATATCCATTTACTTAATTTCCAATACCATTTTTTTCGGCGGTCAAGCTTTTGTTTGGCTTCATCAGGAAGCCACGATCCCATATATAAATGTACAGTAGTGGTATTGGAAGTTTTATCCCAGTTTCCAAAAAAGTCCATTGCATTAAAGTATGTACGTGGATATATATGTACATCTCCTATCAATTGTTCGCTATTATCTGTTTTTAATCTATATTTCTCTGCTAAATAATTGGTGACTATTACTACATTGGAGGTGTTTTGTGTGATAATATCCATAGAAAATGGTTGGTTATAGTACTCTAAAAGTTCAGCTATTATGTGATGCTTAGGAGGAAATCCCATTACTCCCATTGATAATACTTTTCCATCTTCAAATCCCATAAAAGCGATATCTTTTTCAACAAATGGATTTAGACTCTTTTCCATTTTTTCATCTGTATCCAAGTAAATTCCACCATTTTTATAAAGTGCTATTAGGCGTACATAGTCTGCAACAAAAGCATATTTCTTGTTTTCATAAGCTCCTTTGCACCATTCGCTACTATTTATGTCAAAATTTTCTTCATTCCAAAGTTTAAACTCATAATCGGGAAGATGCTCTTTCCATGATTTAATACATTTTTGTACCAATGGAGGCATCTCCTTTCCTCCAAACCAACAGTAGTGGATTATTTTAGGAATCATAATTTTAACTATAATATTTTGTGTGTTCTAATCCTCTCTTTGAAATCACTTTTCCCGGATTGCCTACTACTACCGAGTTATCAGGAATATCTGTTACCACAATAGCTCCGCTACCAATCATCACATTATTCCCAATAGTAATATTCCCAATTACTTTAGCTCCAGAGGCTATCACGACATTATTTCCAATATGAGGTGCACCACCTTTAGGACCGCGTACACTACCTACTGTTACACCATGGTAGATGGTACAGTTGTCCCCAATTATAGCTGAACCGTTGATGACAATGCATGAATAATGTGGAAACATTAGTGCTTTACCTATTTTTGTACCAAATCCAATTTGAATACCTGTGAGATATTGATTGTGCTTATGAATAAGCTGGACGCACCTTAAACAGAATTTAGCCATAAAGTGGTGTTTAGTTATTAGATAGGAACCAATTCTAAACCAAAAGGTGATTCGAAATGACGCATTAAATAGAAGCGATTTTACCCCCCCCATTTATTAATATTTGTTAACCTTTCCAGGTCGGATACAATAAGACTTTTGCATTCTTTCCAGATCATAATTTGTAATAGTTTTTGTTTTATACTTTGAATAAATCCTTTTGTGCAGTTACAAAAGGCAGAAATCTTTTCATTAGAGGTATAATGATTGAATATGAAGCTAAAGTAATGCATACTGTACACCAATAAGCTCTGTCGTGGTTACTGATAATCTTGTTGATGATAAGCGATACGACGGCTAATAGCAGAAGATGGGTAACCAATAACATAATTGAATATCTTCCTATATAGCTTATAAATGGTATTTTTACTATAGCTTTTGATATAAACAGTACACACAAAGTTCCTGTTATTCCGGAAACATAAAAAGCTATAGGATGTACATCGAACTTATTTTCTATATACATAAGGTTTCCTCCGGAAAGTAGGTAAGTAATACCACCAGACATAAGTACAAATAATATCCAATACTTATCCCATTTATTAGGTTCGAGTATGTGGGTATATTTCCTGAAAATGTACCCAATGGCAAAGAACGGGAGCACTGTCATACTAGTGTCAATAAATATCTGGATATTGACATTATTCCTTCCCATAAAGAATCCTATTATACCAATTATAAATAAGATACATATAAGTGTGGCTATTTTGAAGCACTTTGTATATTTTTCTATAAAAATCAAACAAAAATAAAAAATGATATTGGTTTCAAACAAACTTAACAAGAACCATAAAGGGATATTTGTGAATTTCTCATTATAAAAATCAATGAAACTATGCCATCCTATGACAGACTTGATTCCCATATCTACATTTAATTCTTGTAGAATGAATGGTACAATCACTCCTGTACAAAAATAGAAAAAGAAAAAGGGTATCAATAATTTGTTCGCTTTTCTGATAGCAAAATTAAAAAATCCATTATATGGTTTGAAGAATAGTCCTGATAAGAAGTAGTATAATGGCATGCGGAAAGTGTTACCAACCATTGTGTTGAATTCATATCCAATGTGATAGAAATATATGTCACAGTGGAACAATACAACAAGGATAATACAAAAACCTTTAGCTAAATCAATATATTCTATTCTCCCCCCCCCTGGTGTATCTTATTTTTACTATTTATCATAATCTTTGTCTGTTTATTACATTAAAGTGTAGCTTATTTATGTTTGCTTTACCTGCTTTTATCCAAAGATTTGGCCAAATACAACGGAGATGAATTGTGAAATAATGCTTCAGTGCAATACAGAATCCATAATGTCTGTTCTCTAAATGAAATATTTCCATTGGAGGCATTCCATTGGGGCGGTACATAAGTTTCCAACGCTTCTTTAGCGGTATTTCTGGGTCGCACCAGGCATCAATGTGTTCATGCGCATCACATTCGCCAAGTGGATGTCCTACCTGCCATAATTCTATTCCAGCTTTACGGGCGCGCAGCCCGTAATCAAAATCACCGCGCGCATGTGTATAGTAGGGGTCAAGTGTCCCCAATTTCTTGTACACGCTGTGAGGAACCAATACTATATTTCCATTCATCATAATTACTGGCACAGGGCTGTCATCAGAAGATGGGCGTGCCACTTTTCCAGTTTTATCTCTGCCTCCATACGTTAGTTTGCTACGTGTCTGAGTATCCACTGTAGACCCAAGTACGATGGTTCTGTTTTTTTTCAATAGGCTTACACGGAGCAAAGATGCGATACAGTCTTTGTATATGAAGGTGTCATCGTTTAGCCAAAGGTAATAATCATAGTTGCATCCATTTCGTTTTTTTTCCTCGGCCATTTTCCATGCTTCTATCATACCGCGATTCCAGAATACTCCATCTACGGTTTTGATGTTAACATGGGGAAACTGTGTTTTTACGCTTTCTACAGTTCCGTCAGTAGAACCTCCGTCCACTATATAAATGTCAAACTTAGTGTCAGCTGGAAGTGATTGTGCTGTTATGTTGCGCAGGCACTTTATGGTTTTCTCCTTACGGTTAAATACAGTCAAAAGTATGGCTATATGGTTCATATTGCAATTGATAAAGGGGAATATATTATGGCTTAATTTTATGATAAATATATCGTATAAACCATTGTAAGTTCAATCGAGGTGATTTGTGTAGGAAAATTATAGGTTTATACTTATCATTTGGGTGTATTGGAATTTTATAGGCATAGAATGGTGATTTATAGGTTTCGGGGTGCTTTCCACGTTGGCTGATGTCTCGATGGGGGGATATTCCATGTTTTTTGCATAGTAATGAAAAAATGCTTTGATCTTCACGATGAGCAACGAATGCTTCTCCAAAATCGGTTGTAGGAACATCGAATTTTCCTAATCCTGCTGGTGATAATAGTTCAAAATCACAACATAGTGACAGCCATTCTTTCATAAATTTACGTGTGGCAGGAGTTACAAGAAAGCAGAAATAAGTTGCGATGATTTGATTACTTGCTTTATACTTTTCTTCCGTAAGCCCCATCTTTTCAAAGCATACTGGTTTCGTAAAACAAGATTCGAGTAATGGTATATCGCAAACGAATAGAGGCTGTTTTTCTGAAAGATTTGCGATTATCCCCCTCCCTATAAAGAAAGATCCTGAATCACAGTAGAATATGATGTCTCCATCAGAACAATCAGACAGAGCCTTATTTACAAAATAAGGTTTCCAAAGCCACAAGCCGTTTCCTCTTTTTTGTGATAGGATGTCGTGATGTAGTTTGGCAAATGATTGATCTATGTCATTAGGAGTATATTCATATACTTTATCAAATCTAGCAATATACCTACCAGTTAATGTATTCCATTTACGGGCAGGCTCATATTGCTTGTCTGCGTAGTTTATAAGAATTTTCATTTATATAGTCCTTTTTCTTTCATTTCTAGGATAGAGGCATCATACATATCTGCTTGTATCTCCTGTGTATTTACCCATTTACAGAATTCGCCTATACCATCGGAAAAGCTCCATTTGGGTTCATAGCCTAATATAGTACGTGCTAATGTTATATTGGCATAATTATGTCTGATATCTCCTAAACGATAATTTCCTGATATTGAGATGGGAACCTTAATATTATATTTTTCACACAATGTATTTGCTACTGTAAGAACATCAGTGCTAACTCCTGTACCGATATTGAAAGCGTGACCGGCAGCCTCTTTGGTTTCAAGGCCTAAAATAGTTGCATCTACTACATCTGGAATTGATATTGAGTTTGTAGATGCCTTAGATAGTAGAAGAAAATATTGTCAAATTAAATCTGGACCAAATACCATAAACTATGCAGATATAACTTCCATAAAGGATGATTTTAAAGCTATTAAAAATTTAGCTAGAGTAAATCGTTTACCAAATTTCAATCCGAATATTGATTGTATTGTTGGTGTTTTGTATGGTGAACCTGATAATTTATCACAATTTTACAAAACAATTAATGAAGAATATCCCGTTATAATTGGTCAAGAATTTTGGCACAGATTGACTGGTGATGAGAATTTTTATAATGAACTAATTCGCACATTTGTTTCAATTGCAGATGAAGTAGACAGCACAGATCTTATAAATGAAGTTATTCATAAATTATCTGAACAATTATAACTATTTTCTGTATGTGTCTATTGCTTTTGTAATTTGTACACCAATTTGTCTTGCTAGTTCAACGGGAACTGCATTTCCAATTTGTTTGTATTTTTGACCTATACCACCAGTAAATTCCCAATCATCTGGAAATGTTTGTATTCGTGCATATTCTCTAACAGTAAATGGTCTTACTTCATCAGGATGGCATCTATCTGTTTGTTTTTGACTTGGGGAGCAAGTTAAAGTTAAACAAGGCTCATCCCAAGAAATTCTTCTTGCCATTCCGGTTCTACCCCCACCGCTTGAAAAACTTTTTCCCATATATGATTTTTGAATATTTAATGGTAAATCTCTCCAGCACCCCCCTGGTGGTACTAACTTAAAAACTTCTTTTTTGGCAGGACTATAAGATTGTCCCTCTGATTTGGGAACATTTTTTAAAGCATCTCTTAAGGTTTTTATTTTATTTGATTCTTTTGGGTATTCAAATTTTATATCAGAATCTTTTTTAGTACCTACAATAACAATACGTTCTCTTTTTTGAGGGACATTATAATTAACTGCATTTAAAAGTTTTGTTTGAATGTCATAGCCTAAGCTTTCAAATATACCAATTATAGTTTTTAAAGTTCTACCTTCATCATGAGAAATAAGTCCACGAACATTTTCTGCAACAAAAATTATTGGTTCAGTTTCCTTGACACAACGAGCAAATTCATAAAATAAAGTTCCTCTAGTATCTTCAAACCCAAGCTTTTTCCCTGCATAACTAAATGCTTGACAAGGAAAACCTCCTGTAACTATATTAATGCTACCTTTATATGGTTTAAAATCAATTTTTGATACATCGGAACAAATTACATTCCAGTTCGGTCTATTGTGTATAAGTGTATCACAACAGTATTTATCATTATCCACATGTAGAATTGTATCAATTCCAGCTTGTTCCAAACCAAGGGCTAGTCCTCCACCACCTGCAAATAATTCTATTGCAGAATATTTAGAGATTTTTGTTTTTTGTTTATTATTTAGTTGCCTTTTTTTCTTAAAATCAATAATTTCATCTGGGGTAACTCTTAAAACTTCACTTAACTCAAAAAAAGTTGATTTTATTGGATTGTATCTATCTGATAATATAACTGATAATTGATTTTTTGTTATTCCTACTTCACTTGCTAATTGTGTAAGTGTATTTATACCAACACTTTTCATAGCTTTTTTTACTCGTTCTTTATTTGCTACTGTCATACTTTCCCCTGTTATGATTTTATATTAACATTAAGGTTCCCTGAGTTCAACATTAAAATAAAAATTTACAATATTTGTATTAGACCTTTATTTATAATGAAATAAAAAAGCTCTAGTTTGAATAATATGCAAACTTTTATAAAAATTATAAATTTTCATTATAACAGTTTTTAGAACAACGTTGCCCGAAATTCCTAAACTGTCTGTGAAAAATTCCTAAACTGTTTGTGAATTTACATTTTCCCATGCAGTATTTTGAAAATGCCTATAATTATTTAGATCAAGAAAGAGAGTGGTTTTTTGATTGTCAATCATCTATGTTGTATTATTATCCTCCTAAGAATAGAAAAATAGATTCTTTAAATGTTGTTTATCCTGTTTTGGATTGTGTGTTGAGGATCATGGGGACGAAAGAAAAACCAATAGAGAATATTCATATTCAGAATATAAAATTAGGATATTCGAATTGGTTGCTTCCTTCTTCAATCGGGATAATAGGAACACAGGGGGTACAAGGGAGAGGATATACTGGAGAAATGGAAAGAGGTATTTTGGAAGTAGAGTTTGCTAATGATATTCAAATTTCTCATTGCCAGTTTGTTGGAGCAGGTGATAATGGAGTTGTATTTGTCAGTGGGGTGAAAAATAGTTGTGTCATTCATTCTCATTTTGATCAAATAAGTGCGAATGGACTTGTAATAGATACTTATAGAAAAGGATTACAGCCAAAATCAAATGTGTGTGAAAAGATTGTGATTGAGGATAATTTGATAGAGAATGTCGGAATGCATTATACGAATGGGATGGGAATAATAGCTAGCTATGTGGCAAAGACGGTTATTCAGTATAATGAAATTTGTTATGGACGATATACAGGTATTCAGTTGGGGAATCATTTTGGAGACAATATTTCTGTTATGCGAGATAATATCATACGGCGTAACAATATTCATCATGTGATGCAACTTCATGATGATGGAGGAGCCATTTATACGTTGGCATTGCAACCTGGAACTTGTATAAAAGAAAATTGGATGCATGATTTTGGACGATGTGAATGGGCCGATAATTTTCCAGTCAATGGTGTGTTTTTGGATAATAATAGTGGATATATCCGAGTACAGGATAATGTATTTACAGATTTAGACACGGTGGATCGAATAAAAGAGCAATGTGCAGGGAATGCAACAACTCGGGATAATATACTGGTTAATAATAATTCTCAAGACAGTGAGGTGAAGGAAATAGCTGGTTTTAGAGGTCGGGTTGGTGTGGTAATTGCCAACCTTATGGAGTGATAACGGTATGAATTAATTAAAAAATAGAAATCATATGTGGTGTGGCAGGGGGATGAGATTAATGTTCGTTTTCTTTATGTTTATGCCCTTATTTGCTTCGGCTTCAATAAAATGGTATAAATGGAATGAGGATAAAATATCAATAGAATTGAAGGACTATTTGAATATTTCGGAAATGAAGTGGCCGGTTACTTTATTACGTTATAAAGTAGACATTGCTAATGCACGGGTCAGTGATCCGAAAAGTTTTGAATTAATAGATGAAACGGGTAAATCAATTTCTTATCAGTTGACTGATTTGGAAATGGATAAAGGTTTGATTAGTAAAGCTACTTTATGTTTTTTGTCAGATTTACCTTCGGGGGCAACAAGAAAATTTCAATTAGTTCTTAGGGGGGATAAACCGTTATCATCAAATTCAAGTCATTTAAAAATAAGATCATCAGCGTTTTCAGACGTTGTTTTAAATGGACAGGTGCGTTTGGAAATTAATAAAAAATTATCATCGGATGATCGTGCTATTATTGTAAAATTAGGGAATAATACAAAGTGGTTGGGTAATTTATTATTACCAGAAAGGGAGAATTTAACCGATTATCAAGTTATGAAAACAATAGATGGGGATGTGTTTTGGGAATATCATTTTCGTTTTTGTTTTGAAGGATCTAAGAAATATGACTTGAAGCTACGTTTAATTGACGGAATGGATTATGTTGAAATGGATGAATCGATGGTAGGGTTCAATACGAATGACCAATTGTCATTGATTCTTGATTGGAACAATTTTAAACCGGAAATTCGCTATTGTCCAACTCGTGCTTCTCAAATAAATAAAAAAGGAAAAGGATATACAAATTATCAATGGGAGCCGATAGAGGGTTTGTTGCTGGAAAAAGATGGAGTTAGTCATCCTAAAACAAATGTGGATCAGCGGAATAAAGAAGATGGAATACTGCCGTTTCGATTGTCTTCGTACCATAATTGGATGACTTGGTGGAGATTACATACTGCAGCGTTTTGGAGTGAAAAAACAGATCAATCGGTTGGAATTTATATTAATGATTTTGAAAAATGGAAAGATCCATCTTATCCATTGTGGGGGAGTAAAGAATACCTTTCTGTCGAATATTATTATAAAAACGGACAGTTTTATTGGAAGTATCCATTAGTAGAGGGAACTCGGTCTACCTCTATTGCTTTATACGCTCATCAAAAGGATAGGGAACTCGTTGATCAGACCAATAAACCGTTGGTCTATATCGATTATTTACGTCGTTGGTATGGCTGGATTTCTCTTAATAAGACGAAGGACTGGATATTGGATTATGATTCTGACTATTCAATGCATCAGCCTTTTTATCAAAAGCTGAATCAACATCATTTGAAGCCTGATCCTAAAGGAGTTTTAGAACGATTAAAGCGGAATGTAAAGGAAATGGCTACTGCTGGAGAGCGAAGTTTCGGGCCAACACCGGTTGGAGCAAGAGAATACTTAGAAACATTGACTCCTTTGTTGGAAGTTTCGGAAAGTCAGTTTTCCAAAGTTGATTATAAACAGGCAAGAGCATATTATTTATTTATGAATTATGTTTTTATGGATGAAGCTTTGATGCCGATGAGAACAATGTTGAGTGGACATCCGAATTTTTTAGGAGATTTAAAAGCAATTGCTGGTACTGTAGCCTTTTTATATCCGGATCATCCTGAAGCAAAGTTATTTGCTGATCATTTTGATAAATCTATGGAATTAAATATGCGATATCATATAAGACCGGATGTCGATACTTGGAATGCAAAAGGAGGACGTTCTACAGAAAATTTATCTTGCTATACGTGGGCTTTTTTACGTCCTACTTTGAAAACATCATTTTTGCTTCATCATTATTATGATGGTAAAAATAGGATGTTGCATCCTAATGCCTCTGCTTATGGCAACTGGTTGTTGAACACATTGACATCTCCTCTTCTTGAATTGGGTGGAAGGAGAGCAGTACCTCCTCAAGGTGCTCATTCGAGAAAACCGAATATTCCGGATTTATTAAATACGTTTGGACAGGAGTTGAAATATTATGATCCTCTTTTAGCTGAACATATTTTTTGGGAAACTCACCCTGATGATATGCGCTTTGAGTCACGTAAAGAGGCAGATTATTGGGCTATAGCATCAAAGAATGAACGTCCGTATGAAAAAGGAACCAATCCTCGTTTGCATTCTGATAAATTTACAGGATATGGATTTGTTCTTAGAAAAAATTATGGGGAAAAGGATGAGATGTATGTTAATTTACAGCAGATAGATGACGGGCCTAATTATCGTTGGGGAAGAGCCGGTAAGGGAGGAAATGGCATTATCTATTATTATGCAAATGGAAAAAGGTATAGCCATAATGGGACGGAAGATGTAGGAGATGGGCCTTTTGGTGATGTTGAGCGCGCTACTAATTTCGGTGTGAGAAAGGAAGGAATTTATAGGGGATTAGGGAATTATAGGAGTGTAGGACGTAATGATTTGACAGAACCATTGTTTGATTTTGGCTTTGCTCAGTTTGCTTCTATATTGGCAAATGAAGAAGTTCGAAGCCATTATAACTCTCGTAGTGTATTGATGGCTGACAACGACTATATCGTAGTATTTGATGATGTGGCAAGTTCAGAAGTGGAAGGTTGTTTCTCTTGGTTTGTCGGAGTCAATGATGAATTTCCTTTTATCAAACAGTTGGCTCCGGGCTGTAAAGGAACGAAAGTGGATGTGGTTCATTCATCGAGTCCTTATCATAAGGATAAATCAACTCCTGAAACAAAAGGAATGAAGTTTGAAGGGAAAGGTGATTTTCTGACATTTGTATCTCATCGATTGGATTTAAATGTGCAATATAACGATAGTGTTTGTTTGGTAAATCATCCGGGAGGTCAAAAGGATTGGGTGTTCAGAAGCGGTAGTCCTATCCTTTATAATAAGAATGGAGTCAAGTTTGATGGAACATCAGGATTTATACGTAAAAAATCGAAAGAGCATTATCAGGCTGCATTGTTTAATGGTAAACAGATATCGGTTCCGGGCATTACGATTATGCTTGATGATAAATATTATAATAATGGTGTAAGTTTAGAAGTTGTGGATAATAAATATAGAGGTAAAATACAATTAATCCAACCTGTATTGTTGAAAATGGTATTGGATGAAGAATTAGATGCTTCTTATGTTTTTTATTTGAATGGATTGCAAGCTTATCCGCAGAAGATAGGTGATCGTACATATTTATTTGCCTTGGATGCGGGAAATTATGATTGGTTGCTGACAGATGAAGGAGCGATACCTGGGACAACGCGTATAACAAAAAGTATCAGTGGAGATAGTTGGTGCGAATTATACTGGGAGAAAATATCAGGAGCAACCTCTTATCAAGTATGGTTAAGTTCTGATTATGGAAAAACGTGGGCGTTGTATAAAAAAAATATAACATCTACCGATTGTAAAATAATCAATCAAAAGCAAAATAGTAAGATACATGTTCGTGTGGTGGCAGAGGCTCAAGGTGGCATAGGAGAAGCTTCAGGTGATTATCCAATCTATTTTTCTAAAGAAAAGGCTCATGCTCCAGAGGGATTAAGGTTGACATTGGTGAAAGGAGTATTAGAAGTCACTTGGGGACAGGTGCTGGGTGCTGATCAATATGCGCTTTATTGTCGGAAGCGTGGTGCTGATCATTTTGATTGTGTGTATAGAGGTAGTACACGACGGTTTAGAATGGAATTCCCAGATAGAGAAATCTATGAATTTTGTGTAACGGCAAAAAATGGAAATAAAGAAAGTGATAAAAGTATTATTTTGAATACCGACCCTGATTGTTTTTTGAATTGGGATCCTGTACCCGGTGATAAATTTAAGCGTGATCCTGAAAGTCAAGAAAATGGGTATATAGAGTATAATCCATTTATAGAAGAAAAAATGAAAATATTAACATATCCTGAATAAAATATGAAAGTATGAGACTGTTTAGATTAATGAAATTGTTTTTCATAATAAATTTATTGGTGATTTGTTCTGTAAAGGGGGATGAAGTTCCTTTTATTTTTAATTATACAGAATCTGCTGAACCAGGTGAAACCATCGGTTTGCAGGGATATGGATTTTGTGAAAAATCAAAAATCTGGTATGCTTTATTGAATAATGAAGGAACAGAAGTTAAGCCTTCTAAGGAGTTAATGGCATTAACTCAGTCTGATATTTATATTGCAGTACAGATTCCTGAAGGAGAGCAGACCGGGATTTATGCTATTTGGGTCGTAAATAATGATATATGGAGTCCTCCTGTTTTTATTAATAAGGCCCGCGTTAAAACAGCAGAATTTGACGAAATTATGCCAGGATGTAGGTTTAGAGTTTTTGGAAGTAATATGAAGATTGGCGATTTTAATCCTATGGCTCCGCTGGTTGATAAATTCGGTGTTTCGTATAATGTCACGATGAAAAGCGTTGATGATAATATTGCTGAGTTGACGACTCCTGAAAACTTGAAAGTAGGTGAAAGTTATAAACTTTATGTGAATAATGGAGCTGGAGGAAAAATGGGGGAATCTGTGTTTGAGGAATCTATTTTTGTGCGTGAAAAGAAAGATGATTTATTAAGGTTGGAAGTGCCTTGGGGAGGCGATTTTGATTTTGCGAAAAATGTTTACAATGTGAAGACTGATAAACGTTTGCAGTTAAAAGCAATGGGGGATGGAGTGACAAATGATCAAAAGGCTATTCAAATGGCTATAGACATGGCTGCTTCTCAAGGTGGTGGTGTTGTTTATTTACCGGCAGGAAGTTATAAAATTGAATATGAATCTGGGTGTGGAATATTGATGCAATCGCGTGTCGTTTTACGTGGTGCAGGAAAAGAAAAAACGATTATAAAGTATGGATATGGTAAACCTTTTTCCACTGAACGAGTTAAGGGAAAGTATGGTTGGCCGTTGGGTTGGCCGGATTGTCGTTTGGAAGGAATGGGGTTGGTTTTTCCGGGATTTATTTCAACATGCGGACTGTCTGATTTGTCATTTGTAAATGTGAATGAGTGTGGTCATTTTCTGCATACGGTAAAAAATATGCCGGAAGGAGGTGAAAAGGTCTTTGTTAAGAATTGCTATTTTGATTTTAGTAATGGGTGGGGATTGACTTTGGTGAATATAGATAAACTATTGGTATCTAATTCTGATTTTAAAAGCATAACGGTTGATGTGAGAGGTATAAATGCCCCAACACGTACTTGGCCATGGGATTTTAAAAATTCATATAATATGGTTGTCCGTGATAATCATTATTTTTATAATGCGGGGAGATTTGGAGTGAATGGATGTCATCATGCCCTTTTTGAAAATAATGTTTTTGTCCGTAATGGAGATTATCAAGCTAAGGGAGAAACTGGTGGATTGAATATGGATTATGTTACTGATATGATAATTTTAAATAATTCCTTTTTGGTTAAAGGGCATCCAATACTCGCTCGCAATCAAGGAGAAACAATCTTAAGTCAAGGCGGTGATCCCAATCAGATGACGTTGGGAACAGTTAGTGAAGCTACAGCTATAACAATAAAGGATAGCAAACAAGAGTGGCAGGATTTTACAGACCGAGTAAGTACTGCCTGGCAGTATGCTGTTCATCCCACAAATTATATGATAGCAATTGTCTCTGGAAAAGGTGCCGGTCAGTGGCGTACAATTATTCATAATAATGATACTGTTTTGACAGTGGATAGACCATGGGATGTGATTCCGGACAAAGGGAGCCATTATATTATTAACCAATGGTCTGCTTATCAGTTGTTAGTGAAAGATAATGTGCTGAAAGACAATCATCAGGGAATTATGATGTATTGTGGAGGTAATGATATAGCTATCGTTGGAAATAAACTTACCAATTCAAGTGGAATTTATTTAAGAGCAGACCAGAGGATGGCTAAAAAAAGATATAACCTCTTATGGAATACGGTCGTTTCGGGAAATCAGTGTGTAGATACGGATGGAAGAAGGGCTGCTTTTGTAAGTTTGTTATTAGCAGTGGAAAAGGATCAAGATTTATTTGGCATTGGAACATTGGGGTTGGTTGTTCGTCGGAATACGGTGAAAGCTTATATTCCAAATGTGACGAGCAGTCCGATTAAGGCAGAAGGCTTTTTGAATTATATGGGAGAACAAGCTGCTGGAAATTCAAAGGTCGGAGTGAATGTACCGGGTATTTTAGGAAGTATTTGGGAATATAATAACGCGATCAATACTGATAATGCTTTTATTATAGGAAAGGGAACTCATCATGTAATAATAAAAAAAAATCAGATGGAAAATGTATCGAATCCTATACTTGATTTGATCGACGAAAAGCAAAAAATAGGAGCAAAATATATAGTTACGGATATAAAATAAATATGAATATGAAAAAAGTATTTTATGGAATTCTTTGTGGTTTGTTATGGGGGGGGAGTAATGTTAATGCTCAAAAAGCATTATCTCAGGAACAAGCAGAGTTGCAACAATTAAAAAAGTATGAACAAAACAATCCTCCTAAAATAAATATGCCTTTGTTGGCTGCGGAGGAAAATGAGAATTTATTCGGTGCCCGTTTAATGCGTTCATCTACTTTATTAGCGACAAGCAGCCCTGAACGAAGACAACCTGTTTTTGTATTGATTTATGGTCAGTCTATCACAGGTAGTAAAAGTTTTACAGATAATATACGGGAATATTTAGAACAAAAATTTCCGTATGCGAATATACGGGTTGAAAATCGTTCTATCGGAGGGTTTGGTGGTGAACAGTTGATAAGGCCTGCGGTTCATGATGTTTATCGTGCTTGTCCTGATTTGATAATATTTCATGTTTACGGAGGTGAAAAACATGGAGAATTGGAAACCTTTTTTAGTAATGTTCGTAAATATACTACAGCTGATATTATTTTAATGAATCATCATATTAATGGAAGTCAGGATGTGATCAAGTATAATCCTTCTTCATATAATTATTTGCAATTTATAGCGAATAAATATAATTGTGAATTGGTGAATGTGACTCGAAATTGGAGTCGATATTTGACGGAAAATAATTTACAGGTGAAAGATCTTTTACGGGATAACACACATCCTAATCGAAATGGAAATTGGTTGATGGCTCAGTTGATAGGCCGTCATATACAAGTGAACACCTTATATCCAAGCGATTGGTATAAAATGGTACGTAGTTATTATGTGAATACGGCGTCAGATGTAAATGCTGATAATCCGATTCGATTTGTCGGCGAACCTTGGAAAATAGAAAATGGGGTTGCTTGTGGAGAAAAAGGAAAGTTGCGTTTGGATTTTGAGGGCAGTCGGGTAGACATTGTCGCGGGAATACTGCCGGCAGGGAAGAAGAAGGGATCTGCACGTATTTTTATTGACGGTAAACCTGTTTCTCAAAATAAATCATTATATACAATTACTCGGCCGAGTGCAGGACCCGGAACTTGGTTCCCTCTTGTTCGTCGAATTGAACATAAATCAGCTTTGATCCCGGAAACCTGGACGTTGAAAGTGACGGCAGTAAATTCTGATTCAACAGTTTGGTCATTCGATGTGTATGGCTCTAAAACAGGTTTTGACGGTTCCGGAACCAGTGACCGTTCTTTTGTTTCAAAATCAGGGAGAGTTGTAATTCAAATGGAGGATTTTATGTTTGCTAAAATTAAAGCAGTCTTTAAAAATGTCACCAAGCCGGGCTTTGAGGCGACTTGGAAAGTAGAGCCTCTTTTTGTGGATATTTATAAATCTCCTATAATTGAGGATGAAAAAGTAGTTTACAAGACAACAATTGTTCAAGGGTTGACTAATTCTGCCCATACATTGGAAATAGTCCCGATTGGTGATGGCCTTGTTCCTATTGAGGCAATAGAAGTGCATCAACCACCTTTGAAATAGTTTTATGAAACGGATAGGTTTGATATTATTTTTGTTTGGTCATACTCTCAATATGTTTTCTCAAGTTTCAATAGAGAAACTTTCGGAATCGTATTATGAGATAGTCTTGAATGGACAAAAAATGTTGATTGATGCAGGTTGTGGGGGACGGATTGTGTCATTGAAGAGTAATCGGCATGAATTGTTGTTGCAAGATAGTATAAATCCTATCAATTATGGTTCAACTCTTTGGTTAAGTCCTCAGAATTGGGGGTGGCCTCCACCAGCTATTTTGGATCGTGGCAGATATTCGGTACGGATTGAAAACAATTCATTGATGTTGAGTAGTGAGGTTGACGATTTAATGAAATGTAAGATTGAAAAAACGATTCATCCGGTAGTTGAAGATACGTCATTTGTCATTGAATATAAACTTATAAATGAATCCGATGTAATCTTAAAGTATGCTCCCTGGGAAGTGACCCGTGTGCCGACCGGGGGGATTACTTTTTTTCCTGAAGGACCAGCCGGAGGGAAGAGACTGTCTAAATTGAATATTATTAAGCATGAAGGTATAGTTTGGTTTTATTTTGATCCGTTACTGGTTAACGATCATCAGAAACTATTTTATAATGGGAAGGAAGGATGGTTGGCTCATCAGACAAATAACTTATTGTTTATCAAACAATATCCAGATATTGGCTATGAGCAAGAGGCCCCAGGAGAAACGGAGGTGGAATTGTATATTCATAAGGATAGAACTTATATGGAATTAGAAATTCAAGGAGAGTACGTTTCTTTATCTCCCAAAGATACTACTGTTTGGAAAGTCTGTTGGTTTTTGCGAGAGAAACAAAACAAAATCGGAACAGATGATGAGCGAAAAAAAGTTCTATTT
>ENA-ORMR01000932-ORMR01000932.1-human-gut-metagenome-genome-assembly--contig:-NODE-932-length-24968-cov-4.922571_pt1 | contig 24968 bp, 28 predicted proteins | sample MGYA00242107_ERZ509003 | MGnify/ENA primary metagenome ERZ509003 (study PRJEB26280, sample SAMEA2338699) | human gut metagenome | biome: human gut; feature: human-associated habitat; material: faeces... | reverse complement strand
GGCCCCGCCCCTGTGGCGGCAATGGCACTTCGCGGACGAGAAGCCGGAGGGCGGCTTCACCTCCCCTGCCCTCCCCGTCTCCCCCGGCATGCCCCGCCCCCCGGCGCTCACGGAGGAGGCGGAGCAGATGGTGCTGGACTACTTCACCTCAGACCGCTTCCGGCCGGTCTCAGGTCGGGCCTGGTTCCTGGGGGATGGGCTCTCCCCCCAGGCCGGCGACCTGGTGATCCAGGACATTCAGCCCGCCGCCCTCTACCCCACCTATGAGACCCTGTGCGGGATCTACCGCATCCGCTATCTGCTGTACGGCAGCGGGGACCGTCTGACCGATCCGCACGATTTGGAGGACTACCTCTTTTTTGATCTGGACCAGTCGAAAAACTTTCTTGGGGTGCGCACCGTCATGTCGGTGCCGGGCGGCCATCTCCTCACCGCCGCCCTGACGGATTCCTGGGAGGGCGTGCTGTCTGACGTGTACGCCGCTCTCTGGCGGGACGGCTTCCCCATGCCCGCCGGCCTCTGGTCCAGCGAGATCTCCTTTTACGGGGAGGACGACCGTCCCGTCCACACCGTCCTGAAGAGCTGGCGGGGCAGCGACTCCAGCGACAGCCTCCAGCTCGAGCAGCTGAGCTGGGAGGGCTTTACCTCCGTCACCTACTGCCAGCCGGAGTATGACCGCCGTTCAGTCTGGTATCTGGAGACCACTGACCCGGCCTTTTACACCGCCCGGGGCATCCGAGTGGGTTCCACCCGCGCGGAGGTGGAGAACGCCTACCGCACGCTCCAGGATCCCCCCTTCAACGGCCAGGAGTTCCCAGGCGTCTGGTACAGCTCCCAGGAGGGGCGCCTCAAGCCGGCCATTCTCTTTTTCTTTGAAGACGGCCTGGTCAGCCGCATCGCGGTGGATTTCAGGACCCACTGAGTACTGGCATGTCTGTTTTTCATAGATCCAGGAAAAATCTTCACGCTCCCGGCCCCGGTATCTCTGGACAGCCCTCCCCTTCTCTGATAAACTAGGCTTACAGAAAGAACGCCGGCCATCGGCCGGGAGGGGTTCCTATGCAGCTAGACATCGGAATGGTATTTTCCAGCTTGATCGGCCTGTTTCTTCTCATGGGCGTGGGATGGGTCTCCGTAAAGACAAAGATCGTCCCCCCTGCCGCCTCCGCCCCCATGTCCAGCCTTTTGCTGAAGGTCACCCTGCCCTGCACCATCTTCTCCTCCCTGGCCACCCGGGAGTTTGACTCCGCCTTCCTGGTGGACGGGGTCATCATCATCGTCATCGGACTGGTCCTCTTCCCCCTGTACGCCGCCCTGTCCTGGGGCATCTCCAAGGTGCTGAAGGTACCGGCGGGCCGGCGGGGCATCTGGTCCTTCGGTGCCACCTTCTGCAACAACGGCTTTATGGGCTTCCCCGTGGCCCTGGCCCTGTTTGGCGAGGAGGGCCTGGCCCTGGCCGTCATGTTCGGCGTACCCTTCAACCTGCTGGTCTATACCCTGGGTGTGCGGATGGTGTGCGCTGACTGCGGCACCGACGCCCAGCCTGTCAATTTGGTCCGCACCCTGCTGAGCAACATCAACATCGCCCTTATCCTCAGCCTCATCTTCTATGTGGGGCAGATCCCCCTGCCGGAGGCCCTGATGACCCCCGTCACCCATCTGTCCAATGTGACCACACCCCTGTCCATGTTCGTCACTGGCATGGCTCTGGCCTCCGGCAAGGGGGCCGAGCTGTTCCGGGACAAGGACGCCTACACCGCCACCGGTATGCGGCTCATCGTTGTCCCCCTGCTCACCTGGGCGGTGATGTGCCTGCTCCCCCTGTCTAACCCGCTGATCGCCTCCATCGTCCTCATCACGGTGGCCATGCCCGCCCCCTCGGTCACCACCATTCTGGCGGAGACCTACAACGGCAACCGGGGCCTTGCCGCCAAGATCGTGTTCCTCACCAGTCTGTTCTGCATGATAACCCTGCCCCTAGTGGCCATGTTCCTCCTGTGATCCTGCTGTTCCCGTGCTACCGTCCCCCTGGGACGGCAGCACTTTTTTCTCCATGGAGAGCCTCCGTCAAGGCGGAGGCCCTTCGGGTGTCTCTCATATCAAAGCAAAAAGCCTCCTGCCGCAAGGCGCTCTCGCGCCGGATCTTCCGACTCTGCCCGCAAAGTCCTTCCGCAAATTTTTGCATAGGCAACCAGATTTTGCGGATACTACTCTCTGTCTACAAAATGCAACCGCAGGAGGAATTTGATATATGAAAGCCACTGGAATCGTACGGCGCATCGATGACTTGGGCCGGGTGGTCATCCCCAAGGAGATCCGCCGCACGATGCGTATTCGGGAAGGTGACCCGCTGGAAATCTACACGGACCGGGACGGCGGGGTCATCTTCAAAAAGTATTCCCTCATGGGCGGGCTGGATGATTTTGCGGCCCAGCTTTGCGAGACTATGAGCCGTTCCACCGGGGCCATCTGTGCCGTGACAGACCGGGACAGCGTCATTGCCGTGGCCGGCGGCGCCAAGCGGGAGCTGCTGGGCAAGCCCGGTTTTGTTCATCCCGACCGCCTGCCCGTGCCCGGGGATGCGCTGAATGATGGCAGCGTGGGCTATCATCTGCGCCTTGGCAAGCATTATCTGAGCCGGGAGGACTGGAACCGGTACATGGACTTTCTGGATCAAAAGGGCTGGGGGGCACAAGGCCGCTGACCAGCCGCGAGCCAGCTGCTGTATCCTGCCGATGCAGCAGCTGACTTTTTGGCGCTTTCTTCGTCCCACAGGCTTCTCAGACGTGTTCCCCATGCTGCGTCCTTTCGCGATAGGCTTGTACATCATGTTCTTCCCCACCGTGGTGCTGGGCACGATAAACAGCGTCCTCTCGCCCGTCGTGCAGGGTACGGCAAAGATGCTGGAGGTGGAAACGCTGGACATGAACCGATACCGTGAGCAGAAGGACAAACTGGAATACGAGGCGATGACGAGAAATCCGGAAACGGCGTATCTGGTCGATAACGAGGAATATGAACGCCAGATCGAAGATCTGGGATGGTCGCCTTCGGATTTGAAGGCCATGGCGGGCATGGCGGCGGAACGCCTCAAATACCAGGCCAGGCAGAGCGTGAGCAATTTCTTCCGCAGCTTTCTGGAACTGCTGTTCCAGTCGGTTTCGCTGGTACTGGACACGCTGAGAACCTTCTTCCTGATCGTATTGAGCATTCTGGGACCTCTGTCATTCGCCATATCGGTGTACGACGGCTTCCACAATACAATGATCCAATGGATTTGCCAGTATATCAGCATCTATCTGTGGCTGCCCATATCCGACCTGTTCAGCTCCGTGCTGGCAAGGATTCAGGTGCTGATGATCGAGAAGGACATCGCCGCACTAAGCGATCCCGCCTATGTGCCCGACGTGAACAATTCCGCTTACATCATCTTCATGCTGATAGCCATTGTGGGCTATTTCACCATTCCGACAGTATCCACATGGGTGATTCAGGCATCGGGAGCCGGCAATTACGGCAAGCAGGTCAACTCGTGGTCACTGAAGGGCGGACGTGCGGCTGCCGCCATCACCGGTGCTTCCATCGGGCATATAGCCGGCAAGTTAAGAGGAAGATGAACCAACGTAAATATTAGAGATGTATGGAATTTAAAAGTTTAAAGAATATAGAAACGAGCTTCCGGCAAATTCGCACGATGGGGATCGTGTTCGTTTCGCTCTGTGCCCTGGTTACCGGCTATGCTCTCTGGAGCTCCTACCGGTTCGCCGAACGGCAGAGGGAGAAAATCTATGTGCTGGACAATGGGAAGTCCCTGATACTTGCTCTTTCCCAAGACCTTTCGCAGAACAGGCCGGTGGAGGCGAAAGAACATATCCGGCGTTTCCACGAGCTGTTTTTCACCTTGTCGCCCGACAAGGCGGCTATCGAGTCGAATATCCGCCGGGCGTTGTTCCTGTGCGACGAGAGTGCGTTCCGCTACTACAAGGACTGGGAGGAAAAGGGGTATTACAACCGTATAATCTCGGCCAATATCAACCAGAGCATCCGGGTGGACAGCGTGGCGTGCGATTTCAACAGCTACCCGTATGTGGTGACAACTTACGCACGGCAGTCGCTCGTCAGGTCGAGCAACATCACGGAACGGAGCCTTGTAACCCGTTGCCGGCTGTTGAACTCGGTCAGGTCGGACAATAACCCGCACGGCTTCACGATGGAGCAGTTCAATATCGTGGAGAACCGGGATTTGAGAACCGTTGAACGATAACTTAAAAAAAGACAGGAAATGAACCGATTGAAAAAATGGATCAGGTACGTGCCTGACAGGATAGACGCCGGACTCCGCTATCTGTGCGGACGGATGTCGCCCGATGTACGGCTCGTCTGCGTGGTGGCCATGCTCACCGGCTTCGGCTGTCTGTCGATATACATGACGGTATCTTCGATATACCGCATCGGCAGGCATGAGGGGGAGCAGTTGCAAATGGAGCATATCAGGCGGATGGAACTGTACAGGGGGATAAACAAGGATAGTATAAACATTAAAAATCAGGTGGATTATGGAGAACCTAAAAAATCAGGAACGGCAACCGGCGAACGCTGCAACGTCTGAAAAAGCGGAAGAGAAAGGGCAAACGCCGAAACAGGGGAAGAAAGAGGCCAGACCTCTGACTCCGGAAGAGATGCTCAAACGAAAGAAGATGCTCGTGTATCCGTTGTTCTTTCTCGTGTTTCTGGGAGCGATGTGGCTGATATTCGCTCCTTCTGACAGCGACGAGCCATTAAGGGAGGGATTCAACGTGGATGTCCCGATGCCGGAGGACAAGGGGCTGCCGTCGGATAAAAAGACCGCCTACGAACAAAGTGCCTTTGAAAAGAAACAAAAGGAGAAAATGAACACGCTCCAGGATCTGGCGGTATCGCTGGAACAGGAAGAGCCGGTGGCGGACGAGGTATTCCTGACGGAAGAGGACACGGACAACGGCAGTCCGTCTATCCGTTCCTCCGCCAATGCCTATCAAGACATCAACCGGCAGTTAGGCAGTTTTTATGAAATACGGCCTGCGGAAGATGACCAGAAAACGCTGGAACTGGAATGGCGTATTCAGGAGCTGGAGCGTCAGGCGGAGGAAGAGCGCAAGGCCAGAGAAAACGGTGAGGAACAACTGCGGCTGATGGAGAAGTCCTACGAGATGGCGGCAAGATACATGCCGGGCGGTGGTGAAACCAAACAGGTCGCCGTGTCCTCCTCTACGGGTAAAATGCCGGTCTGCCCGGTTACGCAGGTAGCGGAACGGGTGGTTAGCCTGCTGGCCGCACCCTTGTCCGATGAAGAGTTCGCCAGACAGTACGGCAAGCCCAGAAACATGGGTTTCCACACGGTGGGGACAGTCCGGAGCCGTACGGAAAGGAACGGTATCCGTGCCTGCGTGTACAGGACGGTAACGGTTTCGGGCAGCGATGGTCAGGAGGTGGGACTCCGCCTGCTGGAGCCGGTGCAGGCCGGAGAGTTGTACATACCCGCCAACACGATACTGACCGGCACGGCGAAAATCAGCGGTGAACGCATGGAAATCACCGTTTCCTCGGTCGCCTTTCAGGGAACAATCCTGCCGGTGGAACTGGATGCTTATAATACGAGGGGCATGAAGGGCATTGAGGTCAGGGGATCGCAGGAGCTTACCGCCGTCAAGGAGATGGCGGCCAACATGGGTTCGGCAATGGGAAGCAGCATCAATATCTCCAGCAATGCCGGTGCACAGCTGGCTGCGGACTTGGGCAAAGGGGTGATACAGGGCGCATCGCAATACCTTTCCACAAAGTTCAGGAGTGCCAAGGCGACTTTGAAGGCGGATTACGAGCTATTGCTCGTGTCAAGACAATAAACGGTTAAAATCAATTTATTAATCAAGAAAAAACAACAAGCATGAAAAAAGTAATTTTAATGATGGCTTTTGCCATTGGTATGACCGGTGCGTATGCACAAAAGACCGTGAAAGTGGGAAAGACGGGAAATGACACGGAAGAAACGGCGGATTCCGGAGAAACGGGAACCACGCCGCTGCCGGATAAGGAGGACGCAAGGCGCAGCCCGTCCACCGGTGATTTGTTTGACGGGCTGACACGTCCGGTGACATTCGACCGGATGGTTCCTCCATACGCCTTGGAGGTGACATTTAATAAAACTGTACACCTTATCTTCCCGGCTGCTATCAAGTATGTGGATCTGGGATCGGCTGACATTCTTGCCGGCAAAGCGGACGGTTCGGAGAACGTGCTTCGGGTGAAAGCGGCGTTGAGGGACTTCTCCCGTGAAACGAATCTGGCGGTGATCACGGATGACGGCAGCTATTATACATTCAACGTGAAGTATGCGGACGAGCCGGCCAAGCTGAATATCGAGATGAAAGACTTCATCCATGATGGCGAGGCGGTGAACCGGCCGAACAACTCGCAGGAAATCTACCTTACGGAACTCGGCAGCGAGTCCCCGCTGCTGGTACGGCTGATCATGAAGTCCGTCTATGACAACAACAAACGTCTGGTGAAGCATATCGGCTGCAAGCGCTTCGGTATCCAGTATATCCTGAAAGGGATTTATACGCACAACGGTCTGCTTTATTTCCATATGGAACTGAAAAACGCTTCCAACGTGCCATTCTCCGTTGACTTTGTCACTTTTAAGGTGGTGGATAAAAAGGTTGCAAAACGTACCGCCATTCAGGAACAGGTTATCGTGCCGCTTCGTGCCTTCAACTATGTGACGGCGGTTGACGGAAAGAGCACGGAACGGACGGTATTTACCCTGCCCAAATTCACCCTTCCGGATGACAAGCAGCTGGTTGTTGAGATGAACGAACAGAACGGGGGAAGGCATCAGCGGTTTATTCTGACCAACGCCGAGCTGATCCGTGCCAGAGTCATTAACGAGCTGAAGGTGAAATAGTATGAAAAGGGTATCTGTTATTATATGTATGTTTTTGTACTTTGTCCTGACGGACAAGGCACATGCCCAACGTTGCCTGCCCGGTACAAAAGGGCTGCGTATTACCGCCGGCATGACGGATGGCTTTCACACTGCGGACAAACGTAACGAGCTGGGTTACCATTTCGGGATGGGAATGGACAGGTATGTGAACGGCTGCCATAAGTGGGTATTCAGTGGCGAGTATCTCCAGAAGTATTATCCATACAAGGACATACGTGTCCCGGTTTCCCAATTCACTGCGGAAGGCGGCTATTATTATAATTTCCTTTCGGATGCCAACAAGGTGTTTCTCTGCTATGCCGGCGGTTCGGTGTTGGCGGGATATGAAACCGTGAATTGGGGCACAGGCATGCTGTTCGATGGTTCACGCCTGTGTGTCGGGGATGCATTTGTCTATGGCGGTGCGGTATCGCTGGAGATAGAAACCTACCTTGCCAACCAGGTGGTATTGCTGTTCCATGCCCGTGAGCGTTGCCTCTGGGGAAATGACAGCGGACACTTTCATTTCCAGTTCGGGGTGGGATTGAAAATTATTTTGAATTGATAAAACAATAATAGAATGAAAAAGATGATTGAAAGCATGATTATAGCAGGTGGTATGCTGGTAGCCTTGTTATATATGACCGCCTGTTCTGACAAATTGGACGTTCAGCAGATGTATGAGTTTGATCTGGCGACCTTGCCGGTGCAGACGACAATCGTAAAGGGCGAGGAAGCGGAAATCCGTTGTCAGCTCGTAAGAAGCGGCGAGTATCAGGACACCAAATACTTCATCAGGTACTTCCAACCGACAGGCAAAGGGGAGCTTCGCATGGAGAACGGTACGGTTTTGTTGCCGAACGACCTGTACCTGTTACCGGAAGAAACATTCAGGCTCTATTACAGGTCATTTGGCACAGACCAGCAGAAAATAGACATTTACATTCTTGATTCCTTCGGTCAGGTTGTGCAAAAGTCTTTTGCCTTTAATAATGAAGCGGAAGATGAAAAGGAGGATACCGAATGATTTATGCCGGATATACCCCGAAAAAAAAGCAGCGATAACGCTGAGTAGAGAAACTGAATGAAAATCTAATAAGATAGCTCCCCTTACCGGTTTCCATTCCGGTAAGGGGAGCTTGTTCCTGTATTATTTCTTGTCCTCTTTCTTTTTAAGCCACTCGTTGCATTGTCGCCTGCACTCTTCCAATGTGGGCTTCACACAGGAGAAAAGTTCGTTGTCTGCCGTATCCCTATAATCATAGTGATAGAACGTGCGCCTTTTCCGTCCTACGGTCATTTGGAATTTTTCATATTTCTCACCCGTCTTGCAGGTTGAAACTCCGTTCTCGTTCATTTTTGTTGCCATAACTTATGATTTTATAGTTCGTGAATATTAAAACAGACTTAACTGTCGGGGCTGTGTGTATTTCCGCTTGATTTCCAACAGTTTTCCTTTCAGACTGCGGATAACCTTTGGGTTGTAATTGCTTCTGTCGGAAACAGACCAACGTTCCGCTTTGTTGTATTGTCGCTCCAACAGAAGGATTCCTTGTCGGACAGCTTCCTTATAATCTCTGACAGGTTCATCCCAAACGGACGGGTGGCTACCGCCTCCGGCTGTGCCGGTACACCAGTCGATGGCTACCGCATACGTCCCGTCAACGGATTGCCCGATATGGATCGTGTTGAAGGTGTCTAACTTGATTTCCTCTATTATCGGCAACATGCCATTTATCCAACCGTGTTCGTTGAACTGCTTGCCGACATAACCGAAAATCATCCCTCTTTCATACGTGCGTACATTGAGTATGATATGTCGTACACTCTTGCCAAAACTCTCGAAATAAGCGATTTGTTCCGTGTCATTACGGCGTACTGCCAACAAGTAACGGAGGACTGCACTACGCTCTACCCTGCAAGGGTTGTACTCTACAATCTCCTGCAATTTCTCTTCTCGTGTCATTTGGGATATTGGTTTCATATCATTTATGTATTAGAGGGTTAAAATGTTGCAATGAATAACCGGCTTTGGATGAACTGCATACTTCCTTTGGAAATGCGCTGGTTGCACCAGAAATGGTGTGAGCCGTAGCCGTAGGTGAAAAACTCGTCCAGTTCGGCCGTTTCCCGAAGTTTGTTAATGGATTGACGGAGTTCCTCTTCTGTCCGGCAAAAGAGAAGGGTGTTTACCAGTCGGATAAGGAGTGCAGGGATTTTTTCATCCCATGCACAAATTGTGGTTTCAAACGTTACGTTCATATTTTTCTGATTTATTCATTAGACAGTCATTTTCAAAATCTCTCTCCAGTATATCGGCTCCACCTCACTGAGAAGGAAATCGATAAAATCTTTTCTCGCTTCTTTGCACAATTCCTGGTAAAGCTCTCCAAAGGTGGTGATGTTGCCGTTCAGGTAGGTTTCCACCATGTACTCGAAAATGTTGCTTACCTCGTAATATCTGCACTGCTGTGCGACAGTCCTGCTGTATCGTTTCATAAGGCTTTATTTATAAAGATTTATAATGATTCTGTTCACCATCCGTGCTTTTCCTACGGTATAATAAGTACCGCCATAGGGCTGCTTGTCCCAATAGGCTAAAACAATCTCGGAGTTGTCAATCAGGTAGTCGTTCCTGTGGTGGAAGCAGCCTTTGCGGTAATCTTCTCGGAGAATGACCGTTTCATCGGCAGTTTTCATTATCCGGTCGTATAAGGACTTGTTCTCCGGCCGGTATCTGTTTGACTGCCGGCTGAACGGCACAACGGCAATGAGTCGAATGTCCGTGTATTCCGCTTTAAGGGCAGTTACCGCTTGGGCTGCAAGCAAATCGAAGCCTTCCGCCATTCCGCTTAGAAAGTAACGATAGCCCAGACTATACAACCTTTTCACTTGCGAAACTATATCCAGATAAAGATACAGCATACGGACTTGGAGGATACGCTCTGAACGGTGTCCGGTGAACGCTACTGATTTTGTAATATCCATTGTCATAACTGTGTGTATTAAAGTATTAATAACCAAATGATAATCCCGACTACGACAGCAAAGGAAAGAATGGAAACCAGATAACCCCATGCGAAGCGGATCACGTCCGTTATCAGTTCTTTTACGAGCCACAGACCGATAAACCACGCCAAAAGACTGCCACCGTACAGACTCCAACAGAAGCCTGAAAGAATGAGCCGAACCGACCAGCCAAACAATTTATGCAGAGGCAGATTGAGTCTGTTCTTATTTCCGTTATGTATTTCTCTTGCTGTTTTCATAATCACGACATTTTTTTTATGCATTGACGAGTTGAGCTGACTTATTTCATGTGCGTCAAAAGGTAGGGTTCAGGAAAAACAAGGTTTTTGGAAAAAATACCTCGTGCCATTTATGGCGCAGGGAAGATTTTTTTCAAAACCGGAACGGCTTGACCTTGTTTTTCCGTTAAGAACCCGAAGTACCTTTGCACTTGAATAAGTTAGTTTAATTCGTTCCTTTGCTTTAAATGTGGAGTGATGGCTACTGAAAACAGTGAGAGAAATACCCCGAAGGAAGTTAGCCTTAAACTTTGCTTAAAATCGTTGTGTTATAAATCCCTTATACATAAAGCGATGATTAATACGAAAAAATTCTACCTTTGTGTTAGCGCTGCAAATAGCATCGTGTAATGTGTTCGTTTACCGTAGTCCAGAAATCGCCAATTTCAAAAATACAGAGGTAAATGAACCGGGTAGGTTATATACTTTGACGTAACCTGTCGGTTCACTCTGTATTGAGCGTTTGGCGATGCTTTGGACTTGTGACTGGCAGCGTTACGTCAATTTAATATACTAACGTTATTGTTATGGATTTACAATCGACTCCCCTGAAAGGAGTAGTCCGGTCTTCAGAAGATGGGCTTTTCTATCTGTTTCCCATTCAGAGTCTATCTACATTGCAAGAGATGAAAGGGCATTTGACCTGTGCGATAGATGTCTTGAGCAATCCGGATGAAAGTGATGTGGAAAAGCGTTTGGACGCAGTTCGGACATTGAACAGCCTTGTGGCTGCATTGAGTGTTAATGACGGTGATCACTATGATGTGATAGATACTGCCTTTGAGGAGATCAGAGAGTAAAAAAACAGAGCGATATAATAAAAGCCTTCCTATTTCAAAACCGGAAAAAAGAAAGGTGTTGTACTGTCCAATGTGTGATTCATCGCGCTTGTTTGTACAACACTTTTCTGCGGTTTTGTATGGATGAAAGATTGTTCCGGTTCCGGAAGAATGGGAACGTTCTTTCTACTGATAATAATGTGGCTTTTATTCCGTTATTGGGGTTGGGGATTGAAATGTAAGAACTTCATCTGTTCCGTTATTAATCTGTTCCTGTTCACGCTCTTTACGCCGTATTTCTTTTTCCTTCTTTTTGGTTTTAGTCTTTATTTCCTGTTCTTTAAGGATTTGCTTTAGGGGCTTTACTACATCAGGACGTTCCTTTTTGAAACGTTTATAGAAGATCTCTTCTATAAATTCCGGTAAGGGGGCTTTCCACGGTTCTTGCCGGTGGTTGTCTATCTTGCCGAGTTTATCGGGATTGAGTCCAAGTTCACGGGCCATTTGTACATGGGTGTCCGATAGCCGGTGTCTCTTTTGGGCGGCTATCCATTTTTCGATTTGGGATTTCTTGATTGTCATATTACTTTTGATTTTCAGACTTTATTGTTTTACCTAAAAACAAACCGGTAACGGATTTTGCACCGAGTTGTATCAGTTTTCGTTTCATTTGCGTGAAGTTCTCGCCGGAAGAGATAATGTCATCTATTAAAAATACGTCCCGGCCTTTAAAATAATCGGGGTGAAAGATCAAGTTGGATAACTTGTCTTGTCCGTGAGTTCCTTTCATCTGCTCACGGTCTTCTTTTATCCATGTGGCACGAAATCCGTCCACGACTTTAAGCCGACGTGAGAGAAGGCTGCAAAAACGGGCGAAGCGGGTGATGTTCCGTTCACGGGTTGCCGCTGGTATGGGGATCAGCACGGCGTTGGCGGCTTTCTCCTTAAAGAACGGCATCCGGGCGATACAAAGCGAGAAGATCTTGGCGACAAGGGCTGCTTGTCGTCCTTCTTTAAATCTAAATACCAGATTGCTCGTCTTTCTGTCAGATACCGATATGTCCTTGCATCTGGTCGGGTAATAATCGTGGATATAGAAACACAAGGCTCCGTCGATACGCATCTTGCCTTTGAAATGGGTATTGTATGGGAAGAACCGGCGCACGAAATCGCTCTCGAAAGTAAAGTGGAGTATATCACGCCAAAGGGTGAGCGTGGTTTCATCCTGTACCCGATAGAGTTCTCCGTTGATACTTTCTTTATCCGATAAACCAATGCCGATTATCAGGTGGTCATTGAAAGTGTCTTTTGATACAATATACCAATCAAAAGATTGGCAGATGCTCACGATGTCACAGTTATTGGTGCAAAGGAAGTAGAAGGTATTGTCAGACCTTTGGATAATCAGAAACTCGCCGGACATTTCGGAAAGGCGAAAATAGTTGCTGATATGGGCTTCCTCCACCTCGCTGAAGGATACGGATATGGTGAGGTTTTCTATCATGACATTGTTATTTGGCGTAAAGATAGAAATTTCGGGAGAAAAAGAGGCCTTGCCCGTTGGATTTTCGGGTAAGGCTCGCTATTTACAGGTTTCTATGCACGTTAGTTATAAGAAATGGTAGTCCGGTTGCTGTCGGGATGGAAAACAACAAGGACTTCGGGCTTTTTCTCTTGCAGGCGTTTGTACTCGCACAGGGAGTTGAGTACCCACTCACGAAACAGCTTCGTGCAATAGGTGTTGATGCGGAAGCTGAGAAATATGATCGCTTCCAGATTATAATAGGTAACAATGCTTTTGTCCTGTTTCTCGGTTATGGTCACGTCGCCGTCGTAAAGCAGGCGGGATTTGAGGATGGAGCGCACATTGGCGTCTATTGTCTGAACGAACACTCCGAACAGACGGGCAAGTTCGTGCTTGGTCATCCATACGTTGCCGTTCTCTATCTTTACACTGACGATGGGTTGTTCATCCTTGTTTTCCAAACCGGTGATGGTGATGTATCCTCTATTTTCCATAAGGCGTTGTTTTTTAAATGGTGTGACAATATAATGATTTGTTTATTCATACAGCGTTTTGCGTCGTACCTTTTTGCATATTTTTTAGTTTTCGATCCAGCATATTCATGTCATGGCTCAACTTTCTGTCCACCACACGGGCATAAATCTGTGTGGTCTGAATGTTGGTGTGTCCGAGCATCTTGGATACGCTTTCAATGGGAACGCCTTTGGTAAGGCAGATTTCCGTGGCGAACGAATGCCGGGCGAGATGGTAGGTGATCCGTTTGTTGATTTGGCAAATTGCGGCTATCTCCGCCAAATATTCATTCATCTTCTGGTTACTGATTACCGGAAGCAATCTTCCATCTTTCAACTTGCCCTCGTATTTGGCGAGAATATCCAACGGTATTTGCAGTAGGGGAATGAATGATTCCACGCCGGTTTTACCCCTGTCTTTCATAATCCACTTCTTGCCGTCCACCCCGATCTTTATGTCCTCGCTTGAAAGCGTATAGATGTCACAGTAGGGCAAACCGGTATAACAGCTAAAGATGAAAGCGTCACGCACGTGTTCCAACCGCTTTGATTTGAACTCCTTATAATAGATCGTGTCAATTTCCTCCTGCGTGAGATACCCTCTGTCGGTCTTGTCAAAATTGAACCTGAAATTCCCGAAGGGATCAATGAAGCTCAATCCGCTTTTCTGGGCAAACAACAGTATCGTATGGAAACGTTGTACAAATTTCATGGCGGTATTGTTGCTTACCTCACATTCCTGACGCAAATAAAGGTAGAAGTTCTCGATGTGGGTGACGGTGATTTCCTTCACGGGAATGTCCGACAACTTGTATTCCTTTTGCAAGAACTCTATCATCCGCTGCTTGGTCAGTTCGTAGCGGGAATAGGTCTTTTGCGTGGCAGTCTTGCCGACCTTCTTTGCATACTGTTCATTGTGCTGGGTGAAGTAACTGATGAGTGTTTTCTCCTTTTCCTCCAATCCCAGGAATGCGTTCCTGATTTTTTCCGGCAGTGCGTAACCGTCCACGTTCATCATGCGTGTGTAGTGCATGGTGATGGCCGAACGTATCTCGTCCAGTGTCTTGTTAAGTGAGGATACCCTGAGGTTTTCTTTCTTGTCCGCACTCTGTTTGTTGATGACGGCTCTTCCCGTTTTCGTGTCCCAGTTATCGGGGTGTATATCCAACTTGCTGCTGAATTGCACCTGATCACCGTCCACCGTGATACGTACCATTATTACTACATGACCGTTTTTCTTCGGTTCGTTCTTCTTTAAATAGAAGAGTGTCTTGAATGTCGATTTCATACCGTAACTCCTTTCTTGTTGCAAAGTTAATTTGTTCATTCCGTAACGGCTATGACTTTCGACTGCCAATATTCGACAAATGAGCGACTTACCTATAAATTCGTTACGGTTTTTATCGTAACGGAAAACCGTAACGAATTAGTAACGATTAATCTTCACAGGGTGGCTTTTTGAGGTCTTTTTTCTGTCGTAGGCGGGTAAGAAAAAAGCTCCTTAAACCACTGGTTTAAAGAGCTTTGTCTTAGTTTGTCGGAGTATTTTCATTTCTTCTAAGTGATCCAGCTGGGGCTCGAACCCAGGACCCCAACATTAAAAGTGTTGTGCTCTACCTGCTGAGCTACTGAATCAATCCTTATTTGCGAATCAGTTATTTCCTGATTGCGGGTGCAAAGGTAGTTACTTTTATTTAATCTGCAAGTGTTTCGTAGAAAAAAGTTCCAATTATTTTTCCTCTTTATCGCTTGTTTCTTGATTATCAGTAGTTTCTACTTCATCATATTTTATTCTTTCTTTGTTGATAATAAAGCGTTGATAGTATGAAAGCATCAAAGTGGTCAAAGGCAAGGCAATGATCATACCCAGCATTCCCATTAATGAACCCCAGATAGAAAGGGATAAAAGGATGATGGCGGGATTCAGTCCCGTAATCTTTCCCATGATTTTGGGGACGAGGAAAGTATCCTGTATAATTTGGACGATGGCGAAGACTGCCAGTGCGCATGCTATAATAATCCAGAAATTCTCTCCCGTATCGGCAGCTTTAAGGATCGCCAATAGGACCGTAGGGAGGAAACCGATGATTTGCAGGTAAGGAACCATATTAAGCGCTCCAATGAAAAGCCCCAGAGCGATAGCCATCGGAAAATCGATAATAAGGAAGCCTATACTGAACAGAATACCCACACAAAAGGCAACCAGTGCCTGACCACGGAAATATCGGTTCATGCCGTCCTGTACATCATGTACGAGGTTGGATGCGAAGGTACGATACTTGTTGGGCAGCAGATGCAGCCATCCTTCGGCTATGACTTCATAATCCAGCAATATAAAGATTACATATAATAATATGATAAAGGAAGCGAGAATGCTGAACAGGATATTGAGCGACTCCGCAAGCAGAGACCATACTCTGGGCACCGTATCTTTGATGGCTGCAAGAATATTCTCTTCGCTTAATATACGGTTGAGCGCCTGAAGATCAATATTCTCATGGATGAATTCAGAAAGATTCTTGGGCACATTATTCCCGGCTCCATTGGTGAGGTAGGTCACCAGTAAGTCATTCATTCTGCCTATCTCCGAAATCATGGGAGGTACCAACAGATAAAATAAGGATACTCCGACAAGAGTGATCAGAAACAAGGCGCAGAAGATAGAAACAATACGGCTCTTTAACCGTAGCTTATACTGGAAAAACTTGACTAACGGATAAACCATGTAGGCGATCAACCAGGCTATAAAGAAAGGTAATAACACTCCGCTGAGCCGTTCCACAAGCATTAATATCCCTGCCACCAGTACACATCCGATGGAACCACGTATGAAACTGTCGAATGTTATCTTCTTTCTTTCCATATATGTTTTAAATAGAGTTTATATCTTCTGTCCGTCCTCTCCCCGTGCACGGAGGTAGCACTCCCTGCAAAGCGGCTCGTATTCGGCTGTCTCTCCTAGAAGTACCTGCTTGTCATTCTTGACGGTACGATGAGAGAAAGATGCCAGATCACCGCACTTCACGCAGATAGCATGAACCTTGGAGACCTCGTCGGCAATGGCACATAATTGAGGCATCGGTCCGAAGGGATTCCCTTTGAAGTCCATATCCAGTCCGGCGATGATGACACGGATGCCGTTATTGGCAAGCTGTCTGCATACGTCAATCAGTCCGTCATCAAAGAACTGTGCTTCGTCGATGCCGACTACATCTATTTCAGAAGTAAACAACAGGATACTAGCCGATGAATCGATAGGGGTGGACGCGATGGAATGACTGTCGTGTGATACCACGTCTTCTTCCGAATAACGGGTGTCGATGGCCGGTTTGAATATCTCTACACGCTGGCGTGCGAACTTGGCTCTCTTCATCCTACGAATCAATTCCTCCGTCTTTCCGGAGAACATTGAACCGCAGATTACCTCTATTCTACCTCTTCTTCTGGTCTCTTGTATGTGGTCTTCTGAAAATAATACCATGTGATTTTTGTGCTTTCTTGATTAAATAAATGAGTGGACAAAGGTAAACAATTCGATGTACAAGAACTGTTAAATTATCCATTATTTTAAGTTATTGCATAAATTATTCCTACATTCGCACCATAATAACAATGGATGGAAATGAAACAGAAGCTATTAACAGATATTGAGCTGGATGTTCATGAGCTGAAGCTACTCATGAATACGTTTTCTAAAGAGCCGACTCAGACTTTGTCTGAACTGTTGAAGCGGAGCATCCTACGTATGCAGGAGCGTTTGGAACAGTTGTCGGAAGAGATAAGTGCTGTGCCGGTGGAAGCCTCGCCTTCTCCTGTAGCGGAAGCGGAAAGTGAAGCCCCCATTGTTGAAGAACAGTCCCCTGTAATAGAGGAAGTTGAATATCCGGTGATAGAAGAGAAGGTCGTGGAAGAGAATGAAGCGACAGCACCGGGAGAAGATGAACCTGTGATAGTACAGGAACCGCAGACTGTTGTGGAAGAAGCAGTAATTGAGGAACCTGTTGTCGAAGACGAAATGGAAGAGAAAGAAGCGGAAGATGAGTCGGAAGACGACGAATCGCTTCTGATAGAGGAGCCGAAAGCTGCCGTATTGGGCGAAAGCATAAAGATGGCTGCCGGATTACGTCATTCCATCAGCCTGAATGATTCTTTCCGTTTCTCACGTGAGATATTCGGCGGAGACCCCGAACTGATGAATCGTGTTATCGAGCAGATATCAGTCATGAGTTCTTATAAGACTGCCGTGGCATTTCTTGCCTCGAAAGTCAGCGTAAACGAAGAGAATGAGGCGATGGCCGACTTTCTGGAGTTGCTAAAAAAGTATTTTAATCAATCAGCATAAAAGTTTATGGGAAAGTTATATGTAGTACCTACGCCGGTAGGAAATCTGGAGGACATGACCTTTCGGGCAATCAAGGTGCTGAAAGAGGTCGATCTGATTTTGGCAGAGGATACACGTACTTCCGGTATTTTGCTGAAACACTTTGAAATAAAGAATGCAATGCAATCTCACCACAAATTTAATGAACATAAAACGGTGGAAAGTGTTGTTAATAGAATAAAGGCAGGTGAAACCGTGGCATTGATTTCGGATGCCGGAACACCCGGGATTTCTGATCCGGGATTTTTGGTAGTCCGCGAATGTGTGCGCAACGGTATCGAAGTGCAATGTTTGCCGGGAGCGACAGCTTTTGTTCCGGCATTGGTAGCATCGGGACTGCCGAATGAAAAGTTCTGCTTCGAAGGGTTCCTCCCTCAGAAGAAAGGACGACAGACACGACTGAAGGCATTGGCAGAAGAACATCGTACTATGGTGTTTTATGAATCGCCTCACCGCTTGTTGAAAACGTTGACACAGTTTGCCGAATATTTCGGCACTGAACGTCAGGCAACCGTGTCTCGCGAAATTTCCAAACTTCACGAAGAAACCGTTCGGGGAAGTTTGGCGGAATTGATAGAACACTTTACCGCTACCGAGCCCCGGGGCGAGATTGTGATAGTATTAGCAGGAATAGACGATTAAAATAACTTCATTTAAAAACGTAAAACGTAAACGTATGAAAAAGTTAGCAGTTTTATTTATGTGCGCAGCCATGTTGGCTTCGTGTGACTTTAAAGGTGGAAGCAAAGACCTTAAGGCTGAAAATGACTCTCTTTTAATGGAATTGACACAGCGTAACGCTGAATTGGATGATATGATGGGAACTTTCAATGAAGTGCAGGAAGGATTCCGTAAGATCAATGCTGCCGAAAGCCGTGTGGACTTGCAGCGTGGTACTATTACCGAAAATTCAGCCAGTGCCAAGCAACAGATTGCTTCTGACATTGAATTCATCTCCAAGCAAATGGAAGAAAACAAAGCTCAGATTGCAAAACTGGAAGCTCAGCTGAAAAACAGCAAGTACAACTCTACTCAGATGAAGAAAGCTGTAGAAGCTCTGACTGCTGAATTGAAAGTTAAACAACAACGTATCGAAGAACTTCAGACTGAACTGGCATCTAAGAACATTCGTATCCAGGAACTGGATGCAGCTGTCAGCGACCTGTCTGCTGCCAAAGAATCTTTGGCTGCCGAGAACGAAGCGAAAGCTAAAACCGTTGCCGAACAGGATAAGAGTCTGAATGCCGCATGGTTCGTATTCGGAACAAAATCAGAGTTGAAAGCCCAGAAGATTCTTCAGAGCGGTGACGTGCTGAAGAGCGCTGATTTCAACAAGGATTATTTTACTCAGATCGATATCCGTACAACAAAAGAAATCAAGTTGTACTCCAAACGTGCTGAGTTGTTGACTACTCATCCGACAGGTTCTTATGAACTGGTGAAAGATGACAAAGGTCAGCTGACTTTGAAAATTACTAATCCTGCCGAATTCTGGAGCGTATCCAGATACTTGGTTATTCAGGTAAAATAAGGTAGACATACCTGGTTAGAATTGCCAATGTGCTGATTCCTGAATTCAAGAAATTAGCACATTGGCTTTTTTATTTCTCATATTATATATATCACGGAGCCAATGAAATATAAAAATCTCTTTTTTGACCTGGATGACACCATCTGGGCTTTCTCACGAAATGCACGCGACACCTTTGAAGAAGTATATCAGAAATATTCATTTGACCGCTATTTTGACTCGTTCGATCATTATTACACACTGTATCAACGACGCAATACCGAACTCTGGCTTGAATATGGCGAGGGAAAGGTGACGAAGGAGGAACTGAACTGCCAGCGTTTCTTTTATCCCTTACAGGCAGTAGGAGTGGAGGATGAGGCTTTGGCTGAACGTTTCTCGGAAGATTTCTTTGCCATTATTCCTACCAAAAGCGGCCTGATGCCCCATGCCAAAGAAGTGTTGGAGTATCTTGCTCCCCAATATAATCTGTATATCCTTTCCAATGGTTTCCGGGAGCTGCAGTCGCGTAAGATGCGTTCGGCAGGAGTAGATCGTTATTTTAAGAAGATCATTCTTTCGGAGGACCTCGGCGTATTGAAGCCTTGGCCCGAAATCTTTCATTTTGCTTTATCTGCCACCCAGTCCGAGTTACGCGAATCGTTAATGATCGGTGACAGTTGGGAAGCTGATATGACTGGAGCGCATGGGGTAGGGATGCATCAGGCTTTCTATAATGTGACGGAACGAACCGTCTTTCCTTTTCAGCCTACCTATCATATTCATTCTCTGAAAGAATTAATGAATTTATTATAGGTTTTATGGATTAAGTCGTATTTTTGTTGCATTTAATAAATGTATAAAATACGATAACATCATGGATAGTACGCTTCTGCCATTTGCCTTACTTTGTTTTACTTCGTTCTTTACGCTGACCAATCCTTTGGGGACAATGCCGGTCTTTCTGACCATGACACACGGAATGACAGATAAGGAGCGGCAGACTATTGTGCGCCGTGCCACCATCGTGTCGTTTATAACGTTGATGGTGTTTGTCTTTGCCGGGCAGTTCCTTTTCAAATTCTTTGGTATCTCTACCAATGGTTTCCGTATTGCCGGTGGAGTAATTATCTTTAAGATTGGTTTTGATATGCTTCAGGCACGGTATACTCCGATGAAACTTAAAGACGAAGAGATTAAAACCTATGCCGATGACATCTCCATTACTCCTCTTGGAATTCCGATGTTGTGTGGTCCCGGGGCTATCGCTAACGCCATCGTTTTGATGCAGGACTCTCATACTTACGCCATGAAAGGTATATTGATCGGAACAATCGCTTTGATTTATCTGCTGACGTTCTTTATTCTCCGTGCTTCCACCCGACTGGTGAAAGTACTGGGAGAGACCGGAAATAATGTGATGATGCGTTTGATGGGATTGATTCTGATGGTGATTGCAGTGGAATGCTTTGTGAGTGGAGCGAAGCCGATATTGGCGGATATTGTGAGAGAAGGGCTGAGCGGTATCTGCAAGTAGAAGTCTGTATTGTGGGGAGGAACGGATAAGATTACACTCATGTGTAAATTCGGAAATGGAAAATAAAAAGCGAGCCCGTTTAACTGCTTAAAGTTAAACGGGCTCGTTATTAAAATGGTTTCAGTGTATTAGTAGCCTTCGTTTTGTTTCAGCTTACCGTTAGATACATTGATCTCGGAAACCGGAATAGGCATTACAGTACGATAGTCGTCATAGTTGATCGGACCGGCCGGAACCTGAGCATTCGTTACTGCCTTTTTGTTTCTCCATGTATCCCAGGCGTTATGACCTTCACCATAAAGTTCCAGTCTGCGTTCTGTCAGAATATCATCGATAGTAACAGAAGCAACATCTTCATAGTCGGCTATTCTTTGCTTACGCAAGTCATTGATATAGCTGGCAGGATCAGCACCACCTGCTTTTAATGCAGCTTCTGCGGCGATCAGATATACTTCGGATAGGCGGATTACTTTCGGATTATTTACATATATTTCTCCGTCGCGTCCCGGATACTTCTGGATATACCAGCCTTCGTTATCTCCACCGTCGCTTTCTTCAGCAATCAGAGTGCTGCGAACATCTTCCGGACGTTCTTGAAGGAAAGTTTTGAATCCCTCGGTGATACCGGCTTCAGCATAACCTTCGGCATGTGTGTAGAATCCGAGAGAGTTACGTTGTGCATTGTAGAGTGAGGTAATCAGGAACTCGAAAATGCTTTCACTGCTTCCAACTTTGGTCCATACTGTTTCGTATTCATCTCTGGTGTACAGCTTGTATGGAGATTTTTCGATTACATATTTGGCGTCCTCAAGTGCTTTACTGTTCTCATTCATGTAGAGATATGCACGGGCTCTCAGTGCACGGGCTCCCCAATAGTCGATATGACCGGCAGTTACTACCTTGCTGGTTTCTGGGAGATTATCCAATGCAGTCTTCAAGTCATCCAGTATGGTTTCGTAAGTTTTCGCAATAGTAGCTCTTTCTGCTGTATATCCGGATTCGAAAACTTCTGTAGACAATACGATACCCGGATCGCTGGCCTGTGCATTACAAGGAAGTTTAGCGAACAAGCGGGCCAAGTCAAAGTGGAAAAGTGCCCGCAAAGCATACAATTCGCCTACCTGAACATCAACTTCAGCTCCTTCCAGACCGGATTTCTTAACTCCCTCCAAAACTTTGTTTATTCTTGCCAGAGAAAGATAAAAGCGTTTGTAGAAATAGTATGAATCAGAACTATTCTTAGTAGCCTGGTAGGCATATACATCAACTGTTTGCTTATTGCTACCGATGGCTTTGAAGTCGCTGCCTCTTTGGTCGGCGTACAAGAAGAAATCACCTGCGTAGCTGCCACGTGGATTAGTTCCCGCGTCTATAGAAGAAGTCTGAGACTCATAAACACCGTTAACTGCAAACTGTAAATCTTCGAGAGTCTTAATAGCACCTTCTGAAGGCCATTCACTGGAAGGCACTTTGTCGAAAGTATCGCATGAGGATACTGCCAACGTCAGTAATAGAATGGGTAAATATATTTTTTTCATTATTCAGTCTGTTTATAGATTATAATTTGATATTAATGCCGAATACACAGCTTCTCAATGCCGGTGTATCTGCCTGACGATAACCATTGATCGCTACATCCGGGTCAATGTTTTTAGTCTTCGACCACAACATAGCCAGATTGTTTGCTCTGAAGTAGATGCGGAAGTTGGAAATGTGCTTCTTCAATACCGGCAGAGTATATCCTACTGTCATTTCTCTCAGACGAATATTGTCAGTCGATTTGATTGTGCGGCTTGAGAATCTGTCCCAACGATAAGGGTTGGCATAGATAGGCATCGGGTTGTCTACTTTATCACCCGGATTTTTCCAGTAGTTTCCGGCTACATCTTCTGACAGGTTCATGGAACCGATTCTTACGCCATCATGATGAGAGAAATATCCCGGATAATCGAACATGTCACCACCAAACTGGTAAGTGATCAGGAATGACAGATCAAAGTCTTTGTATGTGAAAGTGTTGCTGAATCCACCGATAACATCAGGCAATGCTTTTCCTACAATTCCCTTACCTGCTTCGGAGTAGTCATTTACCACTCCCTTTGAGTGATCTTCAGGATCTAACCAGAATTCTCCCAGACCTGTTTCAGGATTTACACCTTTCCATTCGGGCAGATAGAATGTATACATTGACTCTCCCTCACGGTGCAGATACATTTCTCCGTCTCCATACTGGATATCTTTTCCTTCAGGAAGTTTGTCTACCAATGCACGTTGGTAAGTCAGGTTGAAGTTTGAAGTCCATGTAAAGTTCTTGTTGCTGATATTTTTAGAATTGAGTTCCAATTCGAAACCATCGTTCTTCAAAGCACCCAGGTTTTCCCAACGGGAGTCAAAACCGGTGATTAATGAAGTTGGTACTTCGAACAGCAAATCCGTAGTCTTCTTATTGTAATATTCCAGAGACAAATTTACGCGATCGTACATATTCCATTCAATTCCCATATTGAAGTTCTTGGATTTTTCCCAGCTTAATTTGTCGTTAGCCATTCTTGACCAGTAAATAGCGGGAGCACTTCCATATCCGGAACCTGTATACAGGTCCATGTAACCATAGTAATCTGAGGGCAAGTTACCGTTTGTACCATAAGATGCTTTGATCTTGAAGTCGGTAAATAACGGCATATCTTGCATAAATCCTTCTTTGCTCATTCTCCATGCACCGGATACAGACCAGAAACTAGCCCAACGGTTGTCTTCACTCAAACGTGATGAACCATCACGGCGGAAACTGGCAGAAAGATAATACTTATTATCATAGTTATAATTGCCACTTGCAAAGTATGACATCATGCCGGCTCCCTTGGTTGAACTTGCAGCCTGGTCCGGTTGTCCGTTTGCCAATTCGGGATAGTGGCTTGAATAACGTTTGGCAACAGTTACAATCTGCAGCAGGTCTCTGTTTTCAACTTCGAAACCGGCCATCAAGTTCAGATTGTGCATATCTTTAAAAGTATCCGTGTAGTTTAATGTAGAAGAGCTGGTAGCTACGCGGCTTTCGAATGTATAACGAGAACCCATTCCGCTGACGGAACCACCGTTAACGCTGTTGCGATCCCAATATTCAAAGTGCTTGTTGTCTACATAGTCATAACCAAAGATAGAGTTAAGTGATAACTTATCACAGAATTTGATTGTTACATCTGCATTGGTCATGCTGCGGAACATTTTTGTCTGAATCCACTCCAGAGCTGTATCGCTGTCTTTACCACCTAGCATCAGATGCGGGTTGGTAACTTTACCCCATGCTGCATTTTTATTATATGAACCATCTTCATTCTTTACCGGAGCAGTCGGGTCCATTGCGAATAAAATACCTATCGGAGAAGAAGTACCCATTCCCTGGGCCTGGTCTCCCTGGTCGCGGAAACCATCTTGCGATGTAGCGGCTATCATTTGCTTGAGAGCTACGTTCAGCCAGTTATTTACTTTGTGATTAACGTTCAGACGACCGGAGATACGTTCGAAGTCACTACCAAGAACGATACCCTCGCTCTTATTGTAGCCAACTCCGGCGTAGAACTGAGTCTTTGACGAACCACCGTTGATAGATACCTGGTGATCTTGAGTGAAAGCAGTACGATAGATTTCTTTCTTCCAGTTCGTATTTACTTTACCGGATGGGTCATGGATAAAGTCAGCGACAGTAGCCGGTGAGTCGAGCAGAGGAATGAACATATCACCTCCGTTATCGATGTTGTTCAATGCTGCTTGTTTGCTATCTGTTATTCCGTAAGTAACCAGACAGTTGGCTAATGATTCACGGGTGTAGTCAATCAAGTCGGCTGATCCCATCATATTGAAAGCATTTACAGCCATCTTGTTCCAGCCTACTTCACCTGAATAGCTGACATTCGTTTTTCCTTCTTTACCTTTCTTTGTGGTAATAATGATAACGCCGTTTGCGGCACGTGAACCGTACAATGAAGCAGCAGCGGCATCTTTCAGAACAGTCATGCTCTCGATGTCTTCAGGATTCAGTGTACTCAATACGCTTTGAGTCTTACCGTAGTAGTTCATGTCGTCATCAGCTTTTGTTACAACACCGTCAATAACATACAACGGGCTTTTAGAAGCACTGATAGAACCGACACCGCGAATGTTGATTTCGGCCATAGACCCTGGGTCACCAGTTGCTGAGGCTGTGCGCACACCTGCCATTTTACCGGACAATGCCTTGTCAAAAGACTCTTTGGAACCGGAAACGATTTTATCTGCCTTAATGACAGCAGCTGATCCTGTGAATGAAGATTTCTTCGCAGTACCATAAGCCACAACAATTACCTCATCAAGATTTTGTGCATCGGATTTCAGTGTAACTTTCACCATTGGCTTGATTGCCACTTCTTGTGTTTGCATACCAATATACGAAATCTGCAAAGTCTTTGCAGAACT
>ENA-ORMR01000926-ORMR01000926.1-human-gut-metagenome-genome-assembly--contig:-NODE-926-length-25023-cov-4.434156_pt1 | contig 25023 bp, 30 predicted proteins | sample MGYA00242107_ERZ509003 | MGnify/ENA primary metagenome ERZ509003 (study PRJEB26280, sample SAMEA2338699) | human gut metagenome | biome: human gut; feature: human-associated habitat; material: faeces... | reverse complement strand
TTAGTATTTATTATTATATAATTATTATACAATTTTATGTCTACTTTGTCATAAAAAATTTGTCGGTATAAAAAATTTTTTACATTTGTCATATTTTTTTATCTTTTATTTAACAAATTTCAGATATTTTAAATTTATTTGCAATTTCTTAATCTGTTTCAATATTTTTTATTTTTCCTTACACATTCTGACACATTTTTCATTCCATACATGCTATACTTGTAACATTACAAAAGAAAAGGAGGTATTCTGATGAATAATAACGAAATTATTGCGAAAAAATGTGGTACTATAACTGTTTCTGTTTATAAAACTAAAGATAATAATTCTTTATTTTCTATAAAATCAGATTCAGATGATGCTTCAATTGTATCTGATGTTATTGAAGATATCTTGTATTCTTATTAGACTAACTCTCTGTTAGTCTTTTTCTTTTTATTTAAACTAACTATTATTATTCCCTATTTGTATATATCTATCTTATCAAATTCACTAATCTTAAATACTATTACTAATATGGTTATATTTAATATTCTATTATCCATAATTCTAACTAAATAACAATAAATGCTAATTTAATATAAATTAACTACTCTTTTATTCTATATTTTATTGTCATTTGTCAATTACATATATGTTATTATTTTATATTGTAATCTATATTTTTTATTCTACAATTTTTATTTTTACATAAATATACAGTTACACATATTTAAAATTCATATGTATAACTGTATATTTACATTATTATCTAATTCTTTTTCCTTGTAATTTAAAACTTCCCATATTAGTTTTAGCATTAATATTTAAGATATTCCCCATTACATCACCTTGTATATCGTACTTAATATTTGTAATTGATACATTTATATTTCCAGAAATTGAAAACCTATTTCCATTTACTGTTCCACCTGAAAAATTATTTCTTTTTCCCATTGTTTCAATATATCCACTTAATTCATTACCACTTGTAACTAATTTTACATTTCCTTTAATTTCACCCATTGGTGTTTTCATAGCTATCTCATATAGACCATCCATATTATATAATACCTCCTATTTCACTATTATATATAATATGAATTATTTTAATATTTGTTACAAATTTTATAAAATTTGCATTAATTCATCTAAACATTTAATAACATTATATTTTTTATCTACACTAATATTTTCCCTATTAAGAAAAATTGCATTAATTCCCATATTTAAAGCTCCATCTATATCAGTTTTTAAATCATCTCCAATCATTATACACTCATCTAAACTAAAATCTCCAATTGCTACTTGATATGCTTCTTTGTTTGGTTTCATTTTTATATTATCTGCTCCATACACATATTTAAAATATTTATATATTCCTGTATTTTTTAGTCTTTCAATTTGCTGATATTGGAACCAATTTGTTAAAATAACTAATTCATATTTATTTTGTAAGTATTCTAGTGTATTTAAAATTTTATCATCTATTTGCTCTGGTATACATGTTTCAAAATATTTTAATATTTCTTTTATAAAATTACTCGATAATTTCATATCTAATTTATTATTAATTATTTCTTGCATCTTCTCGACATTATAATATTGTTCAACTCTTTCATATTCAGAAATTGCTTCAATAATCTTTTCTTCTACATTCTTATTATATTCCATTTCAAATTTCTCACATGCATATATAATTGCTTTATTCCAATATTCTTCTTTCCAATCAATTAATGTGTTATCTAAATCAAATATTATTCTTTTTATCATATTAATTATCTCCAATCATCTAATTACTTAGAACCTTATCATAATTTCATAATAAAAGCAAATAATAGTATCTTAAAACAGGAACCTGAAAGCATATAAAATCCAACTCTTATGAAGCTGGATTTTCTTGCTCTTGGATTCTTATTTCAGGACACCATTATCTTGTTAATCTATATTTATTTAATATATTAATCATATTATCTAAAAAAGAAATTATACTAATTATTTCATAGCCTCTTCTATAGCTACTGCAACTGCAACTGTTGCTCCAACCATTGGATTATTTCCCATTCCAATTAGTCCCATCATTTCAACATGTGCTGGAACTGATGATGAACCTGCAAATTGTGCATCTGAGTGCATTCTTCCCATTGTATCAGTCATACCATAAGAAGCTGGTCCTGCAGCCATATTATCTGGATGGAGTGTTCTTCCTGTTCCTCCACCAGAAGCAACTGAGAAGTATTTCTTTCCTTGTTCAATACATTCTTTTTTGTATGTACCTGCAACTGGATGTTGGAATCTTGTTGGGTTTGTAGAGTTACCTGTAATAGAAACATCTACTTTTTCCATATGCATTATTGCTACACCTTCTCTAACATCATTTGCACCATAACATCTTACTTTTGCTCTCTCTCCATCAGAATATGCAATTTCTTCTACTACATTTACTTTTCCAGTAAAGAAGTCAAAATCTGTTTTTACATATGTAAATCCATTAATTCTTGATATTACTTGTGCTGCATCTTTTCCTAAACCATTTAATATAACTCTTAAAGGTTCTTTTCTTACTTTATTTGCAGATTTTGCAATACCAATTGCACCTTCTGCAGCTGCAAAACTTTCATGTCCTGCTAAAAATGCAAAACATTTAGTTTCTTCTGATAATAGCATTGATGCTAAATTTCCATGTCCTAAACCTACTTTTCTATCATCTGCAACAGAGCCTGGAATACAAAAAGCTTGTAAACCTTCTCCAATTGCTTTAGCAGCATCTGCTGCTTTTGTATATCCTTTTTTAATTGCAATTGCAGCACCTAAAGTATATGCCCAAGATGCATTTTCAAAACAAATTGGTTGTACTCCTTTTACTATTTCATATGGATTAAATCCTTTTTCTTTACATATATTTAATGCATCTTCAAAATCTTTAATTCCGTATTTTTCCATTACTGGTTTAATCTGGTCTATTCTTCTTTCATAACTTTCAAATGTTACTGCCATTATTCTTACCTCCTACTTTTTCTACTACTTAAATTTTCTTACTATGCTTATAATATACTGATTTATTGTATTTCATCTTTTCAAATATTATTTTTTATAAATCAATATATAAGCTTTTTATTCTTTTCTTGGATCAATTTTCTTAACGGCTTCATCAAATCTTCCATATTTTCCAGAAGCTTTTTCAATTGCTTCCATTGGTTCAATTCCAGCTTTAATGTTATCCATCATTTTTCCTAAGTTTACATATTTATAACCTATTATTTGGTCATCTTTATCTAAACCTATTTCTACTATGTATCCTTCTGCAAGTTCTAAATATCTTGGACCTTTAACCTTTGTAGAATAAATTGTACCTACTTGACTTCTATGTCCTTTTCCTAAATCTTCTAGTCCTGCACCTACTGGAAGTCCTCCTTCTGAGAACGCAGATTGTGTTCTACCATACACTATTTGTAAAAATAATTCTCTCATAGCAGTATTTATAGCATCACATACTAAATCTGTATTTAATGCTTCTAATATTGTTTTACCTACTAAAATTTCTCCTGCCATAGCAGCTGAATGTGTCATTCCTGAACACCCAATTGTTTCTACTAAAGCTTCTTCAATAATTCCTTCTTTTACATTTAAAGTTAATTTACATGCTCCTTGTTGTGGTGCACACCATCCTATACCATGTGTTAAACCTGAAATATCTTTTATTTCTTTTGATTTTACCCATTTTCCTTCCTCTGGAATTGGTGCTGGCCCATGGTCTACTCCTTTTGCTACAGGGCACATATTTTCTACTTCTTTTGAATATATCATATTAATTAGCTCCTTTCTTGGTATATATCTTAATCTAGCAAGTTTTATAGATTCTTATAATTTTTTCCTTACATATATTATTTAAATGTATCTTTGTTTTTCAATTCATTTTTGAATATAATTTTTGTTTAGCTCATTTTTCATTTATATTTTTATTTAAATAAATTTCTTATTTGAACAAATTATTTATTTAATTTAAATATACTTTTAATATATTCTTTATTTAAACAAATTTAACACTTAATTTAAATATATATCTATTCTCTAGGAAATCCCATATAAAATGCAATTTCCTAGAAATTAAAAATTACTATAATTGTCTTTATTATCTGCTAGTTAAAAACGATTTTATTTCCTTATTAATAAACTTTCTCCTGTCATTTCTTCTGGCTTTTCTAGATTCATAATATCTAACATTGTTGGTGCTAAGTCTGCAAGTTTTCCCTCTTTTAATTGTACATTTTCCATTCCAACTAAAATAAGTGGAACAGGATTTGTTGTATGTGCTGTATGAGGCTCACCTGTTTTATAATCTATCATTTGTTCTGAATTTCCATGGTCTGCTGTAATTAATAAAACTCCATTTACTTCATTTATAGCATCTAGAACTCTTCCTAAACATTCATCTATTGTTTCTATTGCTTTTATTGCAGCTTCTAAACTTCCAGTATGACCAACCATGTCAGGATTTGCATAATTTAGTATTATATTATCATATTTCTTAGACTTAATTGCTTCTATAACTTTTTCAGTTACTTCTAAAGCACTCATTTCTGGTTTTAAATCATATGTTTCAACTTTTGGAGAAGGAATTAATATTCTATCTTCTCCTTCATATTGCTTTTCTTCTCCACCATTAAAGAAGAATGTAACATGTGCATATTTCTCTGTTTCAGCAATTCTTAATTGTGTTAAATTATGTTTGCTAATGTATTCACCAAAAGTATTTGTCAATCTTTCTTTTTTAAATGCAACTTCTACATTTGGCATAGTTTCATCGTAAGGAGTCATACATACAAAATATAAATTTAAATCTTTTGTTTCAAACTCTTTAAAATCTTTATCTACTAATGTTCTTGTTATTTCTCTTGCTCTATCTGGTCTAAAGTTAAAGAATATTACAGAATCATTTTTATCTATAGTAGCAACTTTATTATCTCCATTGCAAATTACTGTTGGTTCTACAAACTCATCAAATACTTCTTTTTGATATGAGCTTTCTATTGCAGAAATTGCTGATTGTGCTTTTTCTCCAATACCATTTACCATTGCATTGTAACTTTTTTCGATTCTTTGCCATCTTTTATCTCTATCCATACTATAAAATCTTCCAGAGATAGTAGCAATTTTTCCAATTCCTTTTTCTTTCATTTTTTCTTCTAATTGCATTATATAACTTTCTGCTGATGCTGGAGGAGTATCTCTACCATCTAAGAAGCAGTGTACATATACATCTTCAAAATCTTTTCTTTTTGCAAGCTCTAAAAGTGCAAATAAATGACGCATATGACTATGAACTCCGTCCATCAGATAAAAGTCCCATAATATGCAATTTAGAATTATTTTGTTTGCAGTTTTCTATTGCTTTTACAAATTCTGGTACACTAAAGAAATCTCCATCTTCAATTGATTTTGTTATTCTTGTTAATTCTTGATATACTATTCTTCCTGCTCCAATATTTGTATGACCAACTTCTGAATTTCCCATTTGTCCTTCTGGAAGGCCTACATTTAATCCACTTGTATACACATCTGTTGTAGGACATGTTTTCATTAGTTTATCTATGTTTGGAGTATTTGCAAGTTTTACTGCATTTCCTTTTTCATTGTTATTTTCTCCAAAACCATCCAATATCATTAGCATTGTAAGTTTTTTATTCATTTTACTTTTACCGTCCTTTTTTATTTAATAATCTATATTTGTTCTTTCTTTAGTACTTTAAAATTAATTTTTATCATAATTAACTATTTTAGAAAATTCCTCTACTTTAAGACTTGCTCCACCTACTAATCCACCATCAATATCTGATGTTTCGAATAACTCTTTTGCTATTTCAGATTTAACACTTCCTCCATACTGAATTATTACTTCTTCTGAAACTTCTTTTCCATAAATATTTTCTATTTCTTTTCTAATAGCTTTTATACTGTTATTAGCATCTTCTGAAGTTGCTGTTTTACCTGTTCCTATAGCCCATATTGGTTCATAAGCAATTATTGTATTTTTTACTTGCTCATTTGATAAACCTTCTAATGCTAAACTAGTTTGTGCTTTAATTATTTCTTCTGTTTTTCCTTCTTCTCTTTGCTCTAAAGTTTCTCCAACACATACAATTGGTTTCAACTCATTTGCAAAAGCTGATTTTATTTTTTTATTTACAGTTTCATCAGTTTCAGCAAAATACTGTCTTCTTTCAGAATGTCCTATTATTACATATTCTACTCCAATTACTTTTAACATTTTTCCAGAAACTTCTCCTGTATATGCACCATTTTCTTCCCAGTGCATATTTTGTGCGCCTATTTTTATATTTGTATTTTGTGCTGTAAGTAGAGCATAAAATAAGTCTGTATATGGAACACAAAGAATCACTTCATTTTTTGTGTCTTTTACTAGTGGTGCTATTTCATCTATAAATTTTATTGTTTGATCTGGAAGCATATTCATCTTCCAATTTCCTGCAATTATTTTTTTTCTCATGTTTTAGCCTCCCTATTGATTCTTTATTATTTTAAGTTTCCATTTTTACTCCTAAATAAATACTATTTATCCATTAAACATTCTATTCCAGGTAATTTCTTTCCTTCCAAAAATTCAAGTGATGCTCCTCCACCTGTTGAAATATGAGTAAATTTATCTGATAATCCTGCTTTTTCTACTGCTGCCGCTGAATCTCCTCCACCGATAATAGTAGTAGCGTCAGTCATTTCTGATAATGTTTTTGCAATTTCGTTTGTTCCTATTGCAAATTTATCAAATTCAAATAACCCAACTGGTCCATTCCATATAACAGTTTTTGCATTTTTTAATTCTTCTTTATAATTTTCAATTGTTTTATCTCCAATATCAAAACCTTCCCAACCATCAGGAATTTCTGTCCAAGAAACTGTTTTTATTTCTGTATTTGGAGCAAATTCTTTTCCTAATCTTGTATCAACCGGAAGCATTAATTTAACACCTTTTTCATTTGCTTTTTTCATTAATTCTTTTGCTAAATCTAGTTTATCTAATTCACAAATTGAATTTCCTACATTATATCCTTGTGCTTTAAAGAAAGTATATGCCATTGCTCCACCAATCATAAGTGTATCTACTTTTTCTAATAAACTATTAATAACTCCAATTTTATCTGAAACTTTCTTTCCACCTAGAATTGCAACAAATGGTCTTGCTGGATTTTCTAAAGCACTTCCTAAAAAGTTTAATTCTTTTTCAATTAAAAAACCTGATACAGCTGGGATGTAATCTGCAATTCCTGTTGTTGAACTATGTGCTCTATGAGCTGTTCCAAACGCATCATTTACAAATATTTCTGCCATAGATGCAAGTTCTTTTGAAAATTCTGGAGCATTTTTTTCTTCTCTTGAATCAAATCTGACATTCTCTAATAATACAACATCACCATTTTGCATATTAGATGTTAATTTTTTTGCACTTTCTCCAATTATATCTTCTGCTAATCTAACTTCTTTACCTAATAAATTAGATAATTCTCTAGCTACTGGAGCTAAAGAAAACTCTTTCTTTACTTCTCCCTTTGGTCTTCCTAAATGAGATGCTAGAATCACTTTACAATCATTTTCTAATAGATATTTAATTGTATCTAATGCTCCTACTATCCTTCTATTATCTGTAATGTTTCCATTTTCATCGATTGGTACATTAAAGTCACATCTTACAAATACCCTTTTGTTTTTTAAATCTATATCCTTTACTGTTTTTTTATTCATAAAAACCATTCCTTTCTCACTTTACTTACAAGGTACTAAAAACGAACAGAAACCTTAAGCTCATTTATTTTCAAGCTATCATCATACTTATTAACTGATAATCATTGCTAATCCTTAATATTAATTATGAATCACCAGTGGTTATCAGTTAATTTTTTTTAGATATTTTAGGGCAGACTATCTTTTTGCCTGCCCTACAGAATTTATTTTTATTTGCCTAATTCTGCAAAGTATTTAATTGTTCTTACCATTTGGCTTGTATATGAATTTTCATTATCATACCATGAAACAACTTGAACTTGGTATAGATCTTCTGATATTTTTGTTACCATTGTTTGTGTTGCATCAAATAAAGAACCATATCTAATTCCTATTATATCTGAAGAAACTAATAATTCTTCTGTATACCCAAAAGATTGGTTAGAAGCTTTTTTCATAGCTTCATTAATTTTTTCTACTGTTATATCTGTTCCTTTAACTACCGCAGTTAATATAGTAGTTGAACCTGTTGGAACTGGTACTCTTTGAGCTGAACCTATTAACTTTCCATTTAATTCTGGAATAACTAATCCAATTGCTTTTGCTGCTCCTGTTGAATTTGGAACAATATTTACACTTGCTGCTCTTGCTCTTCTTAAATCTGCTTTTCTGTGTGGACCATCTAATAACATTTGGTCACCAGTATATGCATGTATTGTTGACATTATTCCTGATTGAATAGGTGCATATTTATTTAATGCATTTGCCATTGGTGCTAAACAGTTTGTTGTACAAGAAGCTGCTGAAATAATTGTATCATCTTTTGTTAAGATATTTTCATTTACACCAAAAACTACTGTTGGTAATTCATTTCCGGCTGGTGCTGAAATAACAACTTTTTTAGCTCCTGCTATAATATGAGCATTTGCTTTTTCTTTATTTGTATAGAATCCTGTACATTCTAAAACTACATCTACTCCTATTTCTCCCCATGGTAATTCTTCTGCATCTTTTATAGCATATATTTTAATTTCCTTTCCATCTACTGTTATAGAATCTTCTCCTGCAACTACTGTATCTGCTTTTTCATATCTTCCTTGTGCAGAATCATATTTTAATAAATGAGCTAACATTTTAGGACTTGTTAAATCGTTTATTGCAACGATTTCATACCCCTCTGTTCCAAACATTTGTCTAAAAGCTAGACGTCCTATACGTCCAAATCCATTAATAGCTACTTTTACTGACATAAAAAAATTCCTCCATTCTGATGCATAATAAACATCTTTTACTAATTATGAATAATCATTGTTATTGTATATCAAAAAAGAATACTTTTCAAGTACTCTTTCAATTTTTGTAGCATTTTTTTCCAAATATAGAATGGTTACCAAAAGGGATTGAGTATTTTGACAACTTTCGGCAACCTGTCCCTTTAGCATTTTCACAATCTTAATATTTGGTACTTAGCAATTATATTTCCATTTGTGTTCCCAAGAAACTTGCAGCTGATTGTACAACTTTTTGCTCTACTTCTGACATCTTTGTATTTGCATCTTTAGATAATAAAATTACAGTTCCTATAACATCTCCATCAGCAATTATTGGATATACAACTTGTGCATTATTTTTTCTTTCTTTATTATCATTTTTTGTTATTGGTATAGATGTATCATTATTTTCTTTACTATTATAATTTTCTTTTTCATCCATAATTTTTTCTAACTCTTCACTAATTCCTTGTTCTAAGTATTCTTTTTTAGAACCACCAGAAACTGCAATAACAGTATCTTTATCTGTTATACATGCAATATGACCTGTTGTTTTTGCAAGTGTTTCAGCATATTCTGTTGCAAACTCAGAAAGCTCACCTATAGGCGAATATTTTTTTAATATAACTTCTCCTTCTTTATCTGTAAATATTTCTAATGGGTCACCGTTGTTAATAACATTGGAACAAAGTTCCCCTCTCTTCACTTGTGTGAAGAATTTGCGGTCATTATGGTTCTGATTTTTTTGTATTGCTGTTATGTTCTGTCTTGATATTCCAATATTATTCCCTATATCTAATATATTCTCTATGTTTGATTTTAATTTTATAATTATTTTATCTTCATATATATATATACAATCGATTATAGTTTCTAAATCTTGTTTATCTAATTTTTCTTTTTCTAAAATATCATCAAAGATTTTCAAAGTATCTTTCTTTACTTGTACTATATTCTGCTTATTGTTATTATTTTTTTCTTCTAATTCAATTTGAGATTTCAGTGTTTGCAATTTACTATTTAATTCACTTTCCATGGTGCTATACATTTCTTCTATATATTCTCTATTAGTAGGATTTTTCATTATATCTCTAATTTTTTGTTGCATTGTTACCTTTAATTCATTTTTTGCTTTTTCTTCTTCTGTTTTCAGAGTATCTAAAATTCCTCTATTATTATCTTTCTGCATTTGCTTTCTATTTTTGTCTAATTCTCCATTTAAATAGTCTATTACTTTATCTGCATTTTGTTTTATCATAACAATATATGCTTTTACTAAGTCATCTAATACTGAAACTAATATATGGTGGCTAGTACAAGCTGACCTTCCATGATTATGATACGCTCCACAATAATATGCTGGCTTTCTTTTTCCATTGCTAATAGAAAACATTGGTGCACCACAATCTCCACATTTCATTAACCCTGTATAATCATTATCATATTTTTTAGTTCCTCTATAATGACTTTTTTCTCTTTTTCTATTTTCATGAACTGCCTGTGCTTTATTAAACAATTCATGAGTTAATATTGGTTCATGAAAATCTTCAAATACAAATTGTTTGTCCTCTGATAATTTTTTATCAGTTCCATTTATACCTCTTCTTGAATATTTATTTGTTCTTAAAGTACCAATGTAAAAATCGTTTCCTATTATGTGATTAATAGAAGCTGTGTTCCATACATCATTTACAGGTCCAATATAAGTTTTTCCTTGTTCCTCCCATAATTGTTTAAGTCTTGTTTTTGGTGTTGGTATTCCTTCAGCAGTTAAAGTGCCTGCTATTTTTTTATAACCATATCCTTTAACATACATTTCATAAATTCTTTGGACTACTTGTGCTGCTAAATGATCTACTCTATACTCTCTCTTTTGATAATCTACCATAACATATCCGTATGGTACATTTGTAATCCAAGTTCCATTTTTAGATTTGTTTTGAACTGTACTTCTTATTTTTCTACTAATATCTTTAACATATAATTCGTTATACCATGTTTTAATTCCTACTAGATCATTATTTTGTTCTTTTGAAGTATCTAGGTCATCGTTTATAGCAATAACAGTTACACCCATCTTGTCTAATTCTTCTATAAATAATAATGTTTTTGCATTGTGTCTACCAATTCTGGATAAGTCTTTTGCTATTACTATATCTATATTTCCATCCAAAATCTCTTTTTTCATTCTTGTAAAATCAGGTCTATCAAACTTATATCCACTAAAGTTATCATCTTCAAATTCAATGATGTTATAATTAGTAAAATGTTCTTTTGCATAATCTTTAACAATATTCTTTTGATTTATTATACTTTCATATCTCTCTTTGTCTTCATCGTAACTTACCCTAGAATAACTTGCTATTCTGAGTGCTCTAACACACATTTTCTATTCCCTCCTTAAAAGTGTGTTCAATGAATACATTTTTATTATACAATATTATTCATTTCTTTTCCACTTTATTTTAGTTTTTTCTACAAAAAAACATATAAGATTTATTCTTATATGTTAGTAGGCATTATTTAAAATCAAATTTAGTAGATTTATTTTTATATCATCATTTCCTGATTGGTACATACAAATTTTATATTTTTTCTGTCTATATATTTCTATTTCTTTTTCTATATCTAATGGAAGATTTTCTTGTGGATTTTCTTGATTAGTAAACCATAATGCTACTATCTTTGCATTTTCATTTATGTCTATTTTCAATTTATCAATCCTCCTAACTATACAGATATTCCTTTAACTGAGTTTGTATATTCTGGATATCTTATCTTTATACCTTCGTAAAAGTATGGTGCATACGAGCAACAAAATATTTCACTTGTATTATAGTAGCTAGATTTTTCACCATTTTCTAAATCTTCTTCGCTATCATACATGCACCTATTCCACAAACTAAAAGCCATCCTTGTTACTTTAGCAGATGTTCCTGTTTGCCATGCTGCATTGATTGAATCTATATTTATTTCTCCGTTTTTTTATATCAAATATTTCCTTAAAATGATCTCTTGTACTTTCACAAATTCCTAATATATATATTAGTGACTTATAATACACATCCGTTTTTCCATATGCTGATAATTCTTTCAAATTATTCTCAAAAAATTCTTGATGTTCATTATCTATAAAATTCACTTTAATCACCTCGCATATAGTATGTCCAAATTTTTCCAATTTAAACACCTTTTAACTTACTTTGTTATTTTCTCTTTTGTCTAATAACTTTTACTTTGTATTTTCCTTCTTTTGCTATAATCTTTTCCATCATATCCATCAATTTTGTTTCTTCAGGATATACCTTAAACATTACTTTTATTTCCTCTAGTAAATCTTCTATTGTTCTTTCTTTATTTGCACTATGATAAATGCTGTTCAATGCTAAAACTACATATGCTACACAACATTCTCTATTTATATAAATTCTTTCCATCTTTTATTTCCTCCACTTAGATTTCCTATTATTAAATTTTTTTAGATATTCCATTTGTTCTTCATCTTCCATTTTTCTCTCTGTCTCAGTTTTTGTTATATTTCCGCCAACTAAAATTAAATACATTAAAATAGCATCGATTATTGCAAAAACTGTTATACCTATTATTAATGTTTTTATTAACATTTTTTCCTCCAATTACTATCTTTAAAATGATTTTAAAAATAGTCTATTTTTTGTTTTATAATTCATTAAATGGTAATCAGCTACATTACTCCTCAGGAATCTCACCTATCTGAACTCAGACTTGTTCTCATGGCTTGGGACGCTCTTAACGCTCGTTCTATGACTAAACAAGAGTATTATTATTTGCCTTTATTAGTTATCGCCTTATTGGTTGCTATCCAATATTTAAGTTTATATAGTTCTGCTTCTATATGAAACTAGCTCTTAATAAAGGATTTATTTAATGAATGTTATTTAATTTTCAATGTGCAATTTATCTCTCAAAAAACGAAATAAGTGAAAGAGTTTTTACCCCTTCACTTATTTGCTCACAAAATGCCGTTTTGTACTCCCCTATTCTTCAAAAAATTTTTTTATTTTTTTTAATCCTAGTTCGAGACTTTTTTGTATCTGACTTTTTTGTACCTTTTCTAGTTTAGCCACATCTCTTATTGTAATCTCATTTACAATATGTAAATCTATTCTTCTAAATTGTGTACTTGTCAGGTCTTTCAATGCTTCATTTACTTTTTCTTTTTCTATATTTTTTATAACAGTTTCCTCTACACTTTCAACTGGTTCAAATGCTCTTTTATACATATCCTCTTCTGTTAAGTCTGATTGTTCTAAATGTCTACTTGTTTCATTTTTTATTTTTATATATGCTTTTTTGGATTTTATATAAGTATCAAATATATCTTTATCAATTTCAATCCTACAATCTTGTTCTACACTATCTCTAAAAGATATATAATATTTATCTTCATCCTCCACATATTCCAAAGTATAACTATCTACTTCGTATCGCACTTCTCTTTCCTCCTATTCATTTCATTTTTTTGAAATGAACTAGGTGGATCACGACAGTGCCTTTCATTTGTATCTAAAAAAAAATTAAGTACACATGAAAAACACGCATACCTAATTTTTGAAAACAAACATGATAATTTTGTTAGAAAATATGTTATTCTATTAAATTTATTATAACTGCTAACATTAGCCAAATTCTCTAACATATAAAGACTCCTTAAAGAAAATTGACTTAACAATTTCTAAAAGGAGCTTTCTCAATCTTTTGGGGGATATTTTTTACTCATCAAAGTCCGAAATACTTTTTGTAATTTTCCTCTGTTTCTATAAAATCTTTTGTAGTGTCTCCTTTTCAGACTTTGATTAAGTTAGCTGCATTATATTTCGATTTTCTCAATCAGTGTTGAAAACGGCGATAAACGGGACACTTTATTTGTTTTTTTGTAATATTTTTCCATTTTTGTATTGTGTTTACATAATTTTAGTGATATAATATTGGTGAATTTAATTATTTTTTGGGGGTGTCTAAAGTAAATGATAAAAGTTCTTGTCGCTGAAGAAAATGTTGCAGAAGCGAATAAATATTGTAGGTATTTATCAAAATGTCGTGATTTAAAAATTAAAACTGTAAATAGCGGAGATCAAGCATTATCTACTTACTTGAAAATAAAACCGAATATATTTATTTTAGATTCACACTTCAATGATATAAATTCAACCGAAATAATTGATAGATTATCTATAACTTATAATGAAGGAAATAATTCTAATATACTTTTAACTGCTAACTCAGCTGAAGAACAGGTTACTTTCGTTAATGTATCTAAAATCTATAAATTTTTTAAGAAACCTGTTAAACTACGAAATTTATATAATACAATTAGTCAAATGAACGAAAAATATAAATATGATGATTTTAATGAAAATGAAATGAACTTACTATTACGAGAATTAGGATTTGTTATAAACTCTCCTTGTACTGATCTTATGATAGAAGCAATTACCGAATGTTATCATTTTACATATTTAATACATGATTTAAAATCTTTATTTGAAATACTCTCATATCATCATAAAGATATGGATGAAGAAGCAATTCGTTCTTCACTTAGAACATCATTGAAACCATTAAATAGAAAAAGGCATATATTACAAAATCATCCTATTGTAATGCAATTTGAACAAGGAAAAAATATATCGCCTGGAAGATTTTTAGATGTCTTTGTTGGTTATCTACACATACAAAAAAATCAAGAAATATTTTTTTAGATTTTAAAATATTTCTTGATTTTTTATTATTTTTATTGTTCTTTGCTTTCTTTATACTCTTTATATTGTTCCAAAATAAATGGTACTTCAAATTGATATTGTTCTTCAGATATTATTGCATTAAATTTTCGACCTGCAATATTATAAATTTTTTCAATTTCATTTTTAGGCATTTCCTCTGCAAATATATTGAATACTGGAATATCACTATCTAATTTTTCTTTTGACTTCTTTACTATCTCAAATCCATTCATATCTTCCATTTCAAATTTAGCAAATACCATTTCAGGTTTCAAGTCAATAATCTTATTATATGTTTCTATTCCATTTGTAGCTGTAGCAACTACATCAGCAAATCCCAATTTTTTTATTGAATCTACTATTGTATTTCTAATTTCTTCATTATTATGAGCAATTATAGTCCTAATTTTATTCTTTCCACTTATTCTTTCAAAGTCGATGACTTTTTGCTCTAATGCATTTCCTAAATAATTATCTTTTCCATTTTGTGTTTGGATAATATCTGCATTTGGAAGAACTACTAAACTCTTTTCAAATTCAGATTGTTTTTTATATTGAACAACTTTTATATTTTCATACTTTCTTAGTTGATTAACTTTGCTTTCTAATTCAGCTTCAGTTACTCCAAATAAATCTTTATTTTCTAATGCTCTTTCTCTTATAGGCATAAATTTTAAAAATTTCCATTTTTCTATTTTATAATTATTTAAAAATTCTCCTAATTCTTCTAATTTCTCTATACTTTTATTAGTAATTACAGTATTTATTCCTACTTTAATTTTTTTGTTTTTAGTTTTCTCTAATACTTTTTTTATAATTTCTAAATGATTATTCTTTTTTCCTAATAAAACATTTATATTGTTATCAGTAGAGTCAATAGATAAATTAATTTCATCTAAGTTGTTTAAAATATCTTCAACATATTCTGTATCATTTTCAGCAATAAAAATACCATTGGTAACAAGTTTATTGATTATTCCTTTTTCCTTTGATAATTTCATTAACTCATTAATTCTTGGATATAATACTGCCTCTCCACCAGTCCATGTTAAATGTGTTAATCCATTGTTAATTAAATTATTTAATACCTTTTCATTTTCTTCAAAGGATAAATCTGCTATATTATTAAATCCAAAACAATATTTACATCCTTGATTACATTTAGTTGTTATTTTCCAACATACTTTATTTTTACTATACATATATATATCCTCATTTCATATATATTTTTATACAATAACATTATATGTGAAGTAACACAAAAAAACTATTCTTTTTTTATTAAGAATAGTTTTATTTTAATTAACATAATTTTGCATTTTTATTATTCTTTATTTCTTAAATAGTTTTTAATAAATGATTTTGACACTTTTGAAAGTTCGCCTTTTAAGTATATTAAGTTTAATTTTACACTTGGCAATTTTATTGGCAATTCTACTTCATACAGTTCTTTAGCTTCTAATTCTCTTTTTACTGACTTTTTAATAACATATGCTATTCCCATGTTTCTTTTAACTGCATCTACTCTTACTTCTGTAGCATCAGACATCATGTCGCTTTTTATATCAACATTATACTCTCTTAATGTTTCCTTTAAGCATTGAGTTGTCTTTGTATTTTCAAGATTTAATATACAATTTAAATCTTGTATTTCTTTTATATCTTGAATTATTAATGGAGCTTTTGAAACAAATATGTTTTCTATTTTTAATATTTCTTCAACAACTACATTAATTCTATCCAGATCACTATCTATTATAGCAAAGTCTATCTTATGTTCTTGTAATAATTCAAGCATTTTATTAGTATCGGCTTCACATACTACTTTTATATTTATTTTTGGATACTGTCTCTTTACTTTTTCAATTTTATCCATTAAAAAATATGTTGTAAAATGAGATGGACAACCTATTGTTATACTTCCAGTCTCTATATTATTCTTATCTTGAGCCATCTTTTCTGCAAAATCGAAACTAGAGATTGACTTACTTACTATTTCATATAATTCTTTTCCATCTTCTGTTATTTTAAGTCCTTTTGGCTCTCTATTAAATAGTTTTAGTCCTAACTGATTTTCTAAGTTTGATATTTGAGTACTTATATTAGGAACAGACACATCTAATTTTTCAGATGCATCCGATAAACTTTTTGATTCGACAACTTTACAAAAAATCTTATACAAGTTTAAATTGACATTTGACATATTATACACCATCCTCTGAAATTTGTTTAACTTTCATTTCAGCCTTTTTTATAAAATAATCTTTAGTATCCAATGGAAGTTTTAATTCATTTAGCTTTTCTTTTAATTTCTCTACTGTATTCAAATCTTCATTAGTTTCTACTGTTTCGATTTCAATTAGTTTTTCTCCATCTTCTATATCTTTTAATGCAATATTTAATCCTTCTTTTCCATAAACAATGTTGTTTTCTTTAATATTCATTATTTCTTTATACCCTATAGCATTTAAAAATTTTTTGCCATCATTTATATTACTAATATCACAATCAATATTCTGTTGGCTAATAATATCTCCATTACTTGCTATATTCTTTTTCTTATAGGTCATTTTAAATACTTTGTGTTTATCTGACATATATTGAGTAATATCTCTTATTAAAATGGAATGTTTTAATATTTCTCTTGGCGTTAATTTATGAATATCTATATCTTTAGGTATAAAATAAGTATCATCCAGTAAGAATCTATCTACTATTTCAAACCCTTTGCTTTCGATAATATTGCAAAATTCTTTTATACTACATTTTAATTTTACAGTTATTTCATTACTCATTCTAAATTTCTCCTACAAAATATTGCGTTTGACACTCTTTAATTATACCATATTATGTCAATTTAATCAAGTAAAATCAGCTTATTTCCCATTTATATGCTTATCTAATTAATCTATCCTATTGTTTCAACTATGTTTTTTCCAATTTCTTTACTATATTTTTCATATTTTGCTGCGAACTCTTTACAAGATATTTCTATAACTTCTCTTCCTAAGCAAATTTTCACTTTATCCATTTTTATTGCATTCGACATTCCTAATGAAACTATTAATAAACAACATTTTTCTACAACTTCTTTTCCAAAGTCAACTAAATTTTCTCCCTTTCCTTCTTTTGCAATTTCTGTAATGAATTTATAATATAATTCATCTCCTAATAAATTATTAGCCATATCAGCATAATTAACATTTTTCATAATCTTGTACCTCCTATTTTTTTATACTACTATTGTAATATCATTATATTAGCATTTTCAAGTCCAAAAAAAATTTTCTTAAAAATAGCAATAAACATAGAAAAATACAGGGGTTGATGTACTTTTCTATGTTTATCATTTTTTGAAAATTTGACCTAAAAATCAGAAAAATATAAATATTTATAGAAAAAGGAGTAGCAAAACTCCTCTTTCTATGTTATGCAGCTTTATTTAACACTTCTTTTTCCCAATTATTTAAAAATCTTATTTGATTATTGTTAGGATTTCCATTATTCTTTGTCCTACTTTGTACTATTTTTCTTTCTTTTACTTCTATTGTTACAAGTGATTTATTTGGTGTACTCGCTTCTCTCATAAAATATATATCACATTTCCCTTTTGCATACTTTTCAGCATAATTTCTTACACAATGATTTTGTTGAGTACTTTCATCTTCTAAGGATATAAAACTTTCTGCTGGCATTACAATATATTTTTTATTACTATAGGTATTTTGCTTTAATTGTTTATATCTTCTATTTATTGCTCTATTTATCTTTGCATTGTTTTTTATAAGTATTTGTCTTGAATATTCATCATGTTTCTCTTTCAGATTTTTTGGAAATAGATATTTTTTATTTTTCAAATCCATTTTTAGTTTTTCTAAAAATCCCAAATAATCTATATACATCTGTATATCAAAATTTCTTTTATTTTTTGCATATTCTGCAAACTTTTCAATTGAGACATATTTTTTGACTTTTTCTAAATCAGAGATATAAAATTTGCTTAAAACTTTTATATTTTCGATATTAGGCTTTTTATACATTTTTAAGATGTTCAATTCATTTCTATCTATGTTATTTTTTTTCATAAATTCGTAATAGCTTTTGTCTACTCCAAATCTTTCTTTAAAACTTTTGCCTTTATTAAAATCTCCAGAACAAACTGCTAATTTATACAATCCCATTTTTGCTAATAATTCTGTGCTAGGAAAATTATTTAATAAATGATATTTTATATCAATTTCATCATTTTCCTTTGCTATTTTCCACAATTGAGAATATTTAAGTTCTGTATTTTTAAATAGTTCTTCTAAGTTTTTATCATATACTTTTCCATAAGTATCTAATGATCTATAATATTTATTATACCATCTCCACTTTTTTCCTGTTTTTGTGTGATTAATAAATAGTTCACCCCACATAGTGCCTACTGCCCTATCATTAGCAAATTCCATTACATTTTTCATATCCTTATCAATAACTATTCTTCCATACTCTGCTGGTTTAGAATGATATATTTCATTTTTTGTATATTTAGTAAATATCTCAAACAATCGTATTACCCATTTATCTTCTAATCTATCAAGCAAAACTAATACATCTTCAAATATATGAAAACTATAATTACTTTGTTTTATCAAATAAGTATTATGGCATTTAGGACACTTATCATATTCATTAATTTTTTTATTTGTTTCAAATTCTGTATTACAATTTCTACAAGTACATTTTCCCTTTGTTTTTATAATAAAGTTTTGTTTTTCTTTCTGTTTCTTAACAAAAAAATACCAACCTTGTGGCATTTTTAATTCCTTATCTATTCTCTCCATTAATATTCTGTATGCTTTCTTTAAATAAGCCATATATTATCACTTTCCTTTCATTTATTAAGCTACATTTAATATGTTCTTTTCCCATAAATTCAAAAACTCTTTTTCTTCTTTATTAATCGCTGTATTTCTTTTTTCATATTTTTGTCTTACTTTTCCATCCAATACTTCAACTGTTACTAATGATTTATCTGGATTTTTTAACTTTCTTAAAAAATATATATCAGTAATACCATTAGCATATTTTTCACTATAATTACTATATACGCAATTATTTTGTTGATTTGATTCATCTTTCATATCATTTAAAGTTTTTGCGGGTCTAATACAAAACTTATTATCTTTATAGTTATTCCTTTTTAATTCTTCATATCTTTGCTTTATTTTCTCATCTAACAACTTATTTTCAGCAATTTTAACTTTTTTCATACTTATATCATGTGCTTCAGAAAAATTTGCTGGTAATAATTTCTTTTTAGTAAGTGGTATTCCTATTTTCATTAAATTATCTATATAATCTAAATAAAGTTGAATAGAAAAATTATTTTGTGTTTTTGAATATTCAGCCAGTTTAACTAAACTTATATAGTTATTTGCTTTTTCTAAATCATTTAAATTAGAAAATGATATTCTTAAAAGACTTCTTATTATTTCTATATTAGGTCTTTGAATCAGTTTTAATACATATAATTCCTCATATGATATATCGTGTTTCTTCATAAAATCATAAAAGTTCTTTTTTACTCCAAACCTTTTTTCAAAACTTCCTTTTTCAAAGAACCATTCAGCATGATTTAATGCTAAATTATATAATTTTAATTTTAGTAAGAGTTCAAAACTTTCATATTTTGCCTTTTCAAATATGTTATAAAAATTGTTATATCTAACATCTTCTAAATGATTGATAGCATCACCTAAAGGTATATATTGATAAATAGTTCCTTTTTTCTTTTCATCTATATCTCTAAGATAGATAGCATCATATCCTTTATGCTTATAATATTTTCCTGCAAAGACTCTCCATTTTTTTATTTTTTCATCATGATATACATTTATTCCCTTTGGACATCTGTTATTTAATAAGGTAATATCATATTCAGGCACATATCTAGCAAATTCTGCAATACTATTTGTGAATCTTCTAATCCTATTATTATAATATCTATATACTTGAAAATATCTCATAACTAATTTATTATTAATATTATCAACTATTGCTACATTATATAAGAAGAAGTAATTTTTTAGATTGCTTCTTCTTATTTCATATTTTTTTCCGCAAAATCTGCATATATCATGATATTTGTAATTTCTATCACTTAATAGTTTTCCATATGAATATTTTCCACAATGTGTGCATTCATATTCTTCTTTTCCATGTTCTATTAATAAATTATGCTTTATTGTACTTTCTTGTATGAATTTCTTCCACTCTCTAGTTAATTTTTCTTTTTTAGGCATCTTTTCTATAAATTCTCTTATTTCTTTTTTTACATACACAATTTGTTCCTCCTTATTAAGCTGCAAATAATGATATTTGTTCTATATCTTCTTTTTTACTGTTATCACTAGTATTTTCGTTATTATCATCAATGTCAAAAATAGATCCAAAGTTATCCTCGTTTTCTTTAGTTTCAACTTTACTTACATCTCCATGTTTTCCCCTATCTAAACTGGTTTCTTTAATTCCTAACTCTTTATTTGATTTCATAAAATATTCTTTAGCCCATTTGAATACTACTGCATCTTCTATAACAGCCACTCCACTTTTTGCTTGTTTCTTTGCTGTATCTTTAATATATGTAGCCATATCTTTTAAGTTCTTTTCTTCATTTAAAAATGCTTCATTCATTTCTGTTTGAAGCATTAAATGATTTACAATAATAATTAAATATTTATCTTTTTGACCTTCTAGCATTTCAGCTAATCTCTTTATACCTTCCATTCCTATTCCTACCTTTTTATAAATTTATACATTTTCTATTTTGTTAGCTTTTTTAATGTATTTTCTAATATTTTAATAGCATTTTGCCATCCTGTTACATATTCATATTTTTTAAAATTACCATTATCATCTAATATATTTACTTGCCATAATCCATCTATGTCAAACCACTCTTGTATGTGTTTTGTACCTTTCATAGTAGTTGTAGTTGCTCTTAAATCTGAAATATTAGGAATATAAATTTCTACATCTGCTCCTCCATTTCTACTTATTACATTATATTTAAATGGTTCTGGTAGTTTAAATTCTTTTTCTATTTTTTTTCTTTGAGCTTTATCTATTTCTTCTCTTTCCATCATTTCATCAGAATAATATTCAGACCAATATTTTAATATTTCCTCATAATATTCCTTGTCTATTGCTGTGAATTTTAATTCAACTATATCATCATTGGCACTGGCCATACCACCTGCTTCTAATACTATGTTCCCTTCTGGACTTACCCATATAGCACCTCCTTCATCATCTCTTAGTACATTTACATATTCACACCCTCTTACATTTGGTAACACATACAATATTTTAGTATCGTTAATATAATTATCTTCCATTATTTCTTCATCTACAGTTATATTACCTAAATTTTTTATTTTATCTTTGCAATAATCCATAAATAGTTGTTTATAATTTGATTTTTCTTTTTCTATACTCATCTATTTCTATTCCTCCTATTATTAAATAAATTAAGAGATGAATTTTACTTCACCTCTTATACAATTTTTTAAAATATATTACCTTCAAATATTGAATCTCCATCTTCTTTTGGTTGCCATATTAAAAATGTATTAACTTTATATTGTCCTTCATCAGATATTGTAGCTTGTCCGCTTAAACTATCTAAGTATTGTGTACCTGCTTTTGATTTAGATATATACATATAATATCTTGTAGAAATAAATTGTTCATCTATTTCTTCTTTATAGTTACAGCTTAGTACTAATAGTGCATTCATTGCCTTTGCTTTTTCTTTTAGCAACTTTATAAATAATTTCTTTATTGTGTTTCTCTCACCTTCATTAATTCCAGATGTATATGCTTTTTCTAAAAATAAAGTCAAATATTCTTTTTTGTCCTCTGATTCTTCTTGTGTGCTTTCTTCTACATCAATAAAATTTATAGATTTGCTATTTTGTTTTTCTTTATTATAGCTTCCTTTCGTTAGTCTAACCATTGCTCTCGCAACAATTTTATTATTTATTTTAGCATACAAAACTTTTTTGTTACTATCAAAACAAGCTAATAGACATTTATTATAACCACCATCTCTGTAAGATAAGCATGTTCTTTCAGGATATTCTCCAAGAATCATAGTATAATAAAAATCATCATATTCTCCAATATCATATTTTTCTTTAACAATGTTTGAATTATTTTCAGTCCATTCTGTTATTTGACTATTATTTAATTCAAAATCAATTTCTTTGTTCAAATCGTTAGTATGATATTTCAATTTTCTAAATTCATTCATTAGTTCTGCTTTTATAATTAACTTAAAGGATTCTCTGTGTTCTTTATCACATTCTAAATAATATAAATATGCTAATTCCGATCCATTATTAAGTAAAAAGGTTTTTATATTTTCTTTATATTTTGCTACAAATTCTTCACTAAATTGCATAGCATCTTTTAAGTTACTCCAATAATCGTCAAAATTTTCAATATTATCTTTTATACTTTGTAAATTACTATAATCATCTAATTTACTAATATTTCTTAATATATATGTTAATTCATTTTGTTTTGTTATTTCTGGAAGTAATTTTTCAATAGCATCATAATTAATCAGTATTTCTATTATATCACTTGCTTTTATACCTTCTATTCTATTAAAATCATCTTCTAACCAAGTATATAACGGTTTTATTCTTATTTTATCAGCTAATTTTGTTATTCTATCATCATTTGTTATATGTTTTAATAAATCTTTTTTTATAAACTGCCTTATTCTCAATAACCTATCATCTATTGGTAAACTTAATAATTCATTATATAACTTTATATATTGTTTTTCTATTGAAAATAAAGTGTTTATCTCTTCAAAGGTATATAACTGTTCTTTCAAGTAGTCTATATTATAATTTATATGATAATCCATTAGTTTTAACTTATTCAAGTGTTTCAATGTAAGTTCATTTAAATTAATATGTTTTGTATAAAAATTTTTACTATATAAAATAGAATTACTTGGAATACTTAAAAAATCATTCATATTGTTTTGTATCAATTTTAGAAAATTTTTCTTATTGTTACTAATAGCATAAATTATTAATTCTTCTTTAGTTCCATAAATACTATCCAAAGGAAATTCTTTTAATTTATTACCATATATGAAATTTATATAACTACTTCTGTTACTAAAGATGCTTTCTAGTTTTTCTGTTTCTACCTTGCTGATTTTCTGTTCTATTGATTTCAAATCATATACACTACAACCATTGCCTACCCACTTTAAAAGCATTCTGTAAGTAATATCATCATTATTAATTTTATCAGTATTAGATTTAATATAATTTTTTATTTCTTTAGCATTATTATTTATTACTTTATAATCTTGTTCATCTAATTGAATATATAAACTATGAGCATTAAAAAAATCTATGATGTTTCTTAATTCTTCATTATTTGATAACAATTCATAGATTTCTTTTATTACATTTGTAGGTATTAAATTTTTATCATCTAAATCTAATAAAGTAACTAATTTTCTTTCATTCTCTGATAATTCATTAAATTCTATATCACTTTGACAATGAAAATGATTTAGATTATTTGTAATTCTTTTTTTTAATGAAATGCTCTCATTTCTAAAGTATTTCAAGTAATCATAATATGATTTATAAAACAATTCTTTATTATATAATACATTAAGTATATCTTTTATTGAATAGTCTGTCATCTTTTCATTATGTTGCTTTATTGCTATTAATAATTCTTCAAACCCCACCATATCTAGGTCTTTTTTATATGCTATATTAAGATAATGTATAAATTTCTCATCTTTTATTATTTCTTCTTGTATTACTTCATTATCTTTATATTCATCATTTAAAATTTTATTTTGTTCTATTCTATTTAAGAATCTGCCGGATTTCATCCAGATTCTCAGCAAAGAAGATTCCTTCCTGCCGTTCAGCAGAGGACAATCCCTTTTCAATCATGAGTGCTAACAGATCTTTTATACTATCATAGAAACCATTCAGATTATAGAAAATACATGGTGCATCTAGATGTTTTAATGATACTTTTGACATAACTTCAGCGATTTCTTCCAATGTACCTGTACCGCCTGGAAATGCGATAAATGCATCACCAAGTTTGATCATCTTATTTTTTCGTTCGGTCATGTCTTTGGTAATGATCAGTTCTGTCAGCCCACCATGCTGCAGCTCACTATCCACAAAAAACTGAGGCTCCACACCAGTCACTTCTCCGCCGGCAGCCAA
>ENA-ORMR01000924-ORMR01000924.1-human-gut-metagenome-genome-assembly--contig:-NODE-924-length-25058-cov-5.551454_pt1 | contig 25058 bp, 23 predicted proteins | sample MGYA00242107_ERZ509003 | MGnify/ENA primary metagenome ERZ509003 (study PRJEB26280, sample SAMEA2338699) | human gut metagenome | biome: human gut; feature: human-associated habitat; material: faeces... | reverse complement strand
AGAAGCTATTATGCCTCTTATATAAGATATTCCAAAGTCTGTTCCTGAAATCGGAGCAAAGAGTATATGTTTGTCCTCGTCTACTGTATTTCCGTAAAATAAATATTCGCCGATGTTTGTCATTGATTTTCCTGTTCCGACAATATCGTCAATAGCAACAAAAGTGGAGTTCGGGGGAAATTTGTTCAGTTGGCAAATATCAGTTATAGAAAGAATTTTTTCTGCAGGTACATTATAGAGTTCTGCATACATTTTCGTAATCAATTCAAAACTCTTGCGTTTATAGTTTCGTTTTGGGGTAATGAAATAAAGATTTTCTTTTGGAAGCTCGTTTGCTTCAAGATAATCATCGATTTTCTTGTGAATAATTTTTAAGTTTTCAATAATACTCTGTTTTGAATAGACATTTAGATTTGTAGCAAAATATTTTGCAAGTCTTTCACTCAGTCCTTTTTTTAGATTTTCGTTTGATGTGTAATGCTCTGATATAGATTCTATAGTTGACTTTAAAAGGTCTGATGATGGATAATCCGGTTTCATCTGGTCAATGATTACGGATTTTGCAGCCGGGGCGTCTAAGCTGATTGTTGTAATATCTGCACCGAGGTTTTTCATTGTAGTTTCAATATGATTGTTTAAAACTTTGCTTACTGCTTCCCTGAAAGTCAGGTATTTGTCTTTTTCTGCCAGTTTTTTCGCTTTCAAAAGAATCTGTTTCGTTTTTTCTTCCAGTTTTTTGTCGTCAGTCAGGAGATTTACTCCGTCAGACCAGCCTTCGAGGTTTATGAATTTTATATTTTTCATTGCTCCTTTTTCTAGCCATTCTTTTATAAACTTCATTTCTGTTTTGTTGTTTATATCTTTTTTGGTTATAAAAAAAGCATAGTTTGCATCTTGCGACTTTGACAGCGGAAACAACTTTTTACTACTCCCGAAATAGTCAAAATATGGATTTATGTCACCGATTGCAGGGATTTTTCCGATGTTGAGCTTTTGAAGTTCTTTTGAAATTTTTTGTATGCAAGAATAGTTTGCAAACTGTGTGAGCTTTTGCATAACTATAAAAATTTCTTCTTCTGTAGCGGATGGAACTTGTTTGAGTATACTTAACCCTATTCTGTCCAGCTCTTCTTCTTTAAACAGGCAGAGTTTTGTTTCAAGATTTTTTGTCATTGTGTCAACAGTAGAGTCAAAATTTTCATTTTGTGGTTTATTTGCGGGGTTCAGGTCAAGATCAATATGTGCAAAAACTTCTTTGAAATTCTCTTTATTTAACTCTTTGTCCGGAAGCGAGATTTTTGCGCTGATATAAAATTCATTGTTTTCATTAACAAACAGCTCAATTTCTCTGAGCTCTTTCCCGTAGAGTTTGTTTAGAGTTTCTGCCTTTTCAATGACTTTGTCCCAGTCAAGGATGGACGGCGGAATTGATGCAATACGCTGAAGATTAAAACCGTTTACTTTATATTTTGCGAGTTTTGCCATAAATTCAAGCTGTTTGTCGGGATATTGGTCAAGTTTTGTTATAAAATTAGCGGAATAATTCCATTCGCCCAAATAGTTTTTCGATGTGATTATCGGCTCAATCATCTTCAGCCGTTCGGCAGGTATTTCGGAAAAGAACGGAAAACATACGCCAGGTATGCGCAATTCATTATTTTTGTCTTTCATTGAGGCCAGTTTATAGAGATAAGCGAGTTCAGCCGGTTTTTGGTCTGTCAGAAACGGTAGTATGTAGTCACCATAGTCAGGTAAAGACAAAAACTTTTCAATATATTTTTTAGAGGGAGCAAAAATATACTCAAGAAAAATTTTTTTATTTTCTTTTTGCATTGCTTCATAAGCTTCTACTTTAGCTTTCACAAAACTGTCAGGAGGGGTTGGCGGCGGGGGCGGAATTGTTACTTTGCCATCCATTATATCAGAAAGGGTATATATTCTCGGGGTATAATTATAATCATAAGAGTTATTGTAAATTAACATGAGAAAACAGAAAAAGTAACAAAATACGACAGAAATTTTACAAAAATATCTTATTAATCTTTTTTACAATAAACAACATTGTATAGCATATATAAATCATCAGGGGGATAAAAAACAATTTGGGGAATTTATAAAAACTCTAGACCTTTTACATTTCGAGGAAAACGTAAAAACTTATTTGTACAAATCCCCACCTCCTTCGATAATTCATTTCTTAAGTTACTAATACTTTTTTATAAATTATGTATTAATAATAAAAATCTTTTGATCTTGTTTGTTATATAATGCTCTTAGAGGTTCTAATTAATTTGGAAGTATTATAGTGAATAAAGCATTATATTCTACAAAACTTGGTAAATACTATATTGCTAAATGCGAAGATTTTATCAAACATTCAAAATTGCAAGGAAAGGTTCAATTAATTTTAACGTCTCCACCTTTTCCGCTTAATAAAAAGAAGAAATATGGGAATTTTTGTGGCGAAGAATACAAATCTTGGTTTGTCAGTCTAGCCCCATTATTTGAAAGTTTATTAACTGATGATGGTTCAATCGTAATAGAAATGGGGAATTCCTGGGAAAAAGGACGCCCCATACAATCTTTACTTCATTTAAAATCGTTGATGGAATTTGTTGAAAATAAAGACGCAAATTTAAGGTTGTGTCAAGAATTTATCTGTTATAATCCTGCTAGATTACCATCACCAGCCGAATGGGTGACAGTAAAAAAAATACGCGCAATTGATAGTTTTACACATATTTGGTGGATGTCAAAAAATGATTATCCTAAAGCAAATAATCAAAGAATTTTAAGACCATATAGCAAAAGTATGCAAAAATTACTTTCGAGTGGAAAATATAATGCCGGAGCAAGACCTTCAGAACATAAAATAAGTGAAAAAAGTTTTTTGAAAGAAAACAAGGGAAGTATATCGCACAATGTTTTAGAGCTTTCTTCTATTAACGGAGATGATTTAAGGTTACCATATTCCATGTTAAGTATTGCAAATACAAAATCAAACGATTTTTATACTAGAACCTGTAAAAAACGTGGTTTTACACCTCATCCAGCTAGGATGCCATTAGAATTAGCCAGTTTTTTTATTGATTTTTTAACCGACGAGGGTGATATAGTATTCGATCCTTTTGGTGGTAGTAATACTACAGGTTTTTGTGCAGAAAAAGCTAATAGAAAATGGATCAGCATAGAAGCGAATGAAGATTATGGTAAACAATCCATGATTAGATTTGAAGATCCCTCGATAAAAACAAAAATTAAAACAAATATGGAGTGATGAGATGAGTATTGTCGATGAAATTAAAGTTATAGCAGATGTTGATATTTTTGAAACAGCAAAGAAAAAAGAACTATTTGTTGGTCGCCCTTATTATCTTGATTATGATAAAGCGTACATTTTGATTACTGATGCTTGGAAAGAAAGAGTTGGTGGTGTCCCACAGGGCTGTTTTTTACTTGCATTTTATGAAAATTCAAAAGATAATGTTGAAGAATGTTTATTGTTAAGAACTTTAAAGCCATCGAAATTACCTACAGATAATGCTGTAATATCATCAATGGTAGAATATTACAAGGACAATTTAAAAACATCTGGCAGTAATAATCAGTTAGATGATTATACAAAATATACTTTTAGTTTTTCTGGACTTGAATGCCGTATATTAGGAACATTTTATAAAGATCAAAAAGATAACATAACTTTTGGAGCAGATGTGGAAAATTTTTATAGTGCACATAATTATGTAGTTTATAAGCCAACAGGTAAAGTTTTAGAAAAGATAGTTAATTTTCGCGAGGGTAACTCGGTTGTTGGTGGAAATAATGATGTAAAAATTGGTAAAGTAAGATATAGTTCGAGTTTACGTTTTCAAGGAAATGAACAGAATGTTCCAGTTTATATAACACCTCAAGATTTTTTGGGGAAGCGTACAGCATTATTTGGTATGACAAGAACTGGTAAATCTAACACTGTAAAAAAAATTATAGATGCTACAACAGAAATTAGCAAAAAAGCAAAACCTACAATTAAAAATACAAATATGTCTGTTGCTGATAATTTAAAATCATTTGATGATTATGGCAATCCAAAACTTCCCGTTGGTCAAATAATATTTGATATAAATGGTGAATATGCAAACGCAAATATGCAAGATTCAGGAACTGCAATCTTTGAAAAATACAAAGAACAGACCACTAGGTACAGCGTGTTAGAAAAAGCAGATTTCAAAATTTTAAAATTAAATTTTTATAATGATATTGAGGCTGGCTTTGATTTAATATGTAATACATTAGAAAGTGAATCCGGCGATTATATTAAAAGTTTTCTTTCAATTGATTTTACGCAACCAGATCAAAATGAAAGTCGTAGTGATTATGTAAGATGGAGTAGAAAAGTTGCGGCTTATAGATGCTGTCTCTATAAGGCCGGTTATACTGTTCCAAATAACTTCAAAGTATTTTTTCAAGGAAATAAAGATATTAATAATGCAATTAAAGAAAATGAAGAAATTGATCCAAATAAAGGAATTAGTATTGATGAGGCAGCATTATGGTTTACCTGGGTAGCAGAAAATTGTGATAATCATGAATTTTTCCGTAAATATAAAGCTAGTAATGGGCATGAATGGGTAGATGAAGATCTAAAAGCAATATTAGTTATGCTAACGCAAAAAAGAGATTTATCTGCAAAATCTAGAAATATTAGCGGTTATAAAAAAATTGTACCATTAAGCAAATATCACACCGCAACAACAGAAATTTCATTTGAAAAAGAAATCATTGAAGATTTAAGAAATGGAAAAATTGTTATTATTGACTTATCACAGGGAGATCCTAAGATACAGCAAACATTCTCAGAAAGAATCTGTAGAAGTATTTTTCAAGATTCTATGAATGCGTTTGTAAATAATGTGCCAAATAATTTTATACAATTTTACTTTGAAGAAGCACATAACCTATTTCCCAAGAAAGATGATAAAGACTTAAGTCAAATATATAATAGAATTGCAAAAGAAGGCGCAAAATTGAATTTGGGTATGATTTATGCAACACAAGAAGTAAGTTCTATTAGTTCTAACATTTTAAAAAATACTCAAAATTGGTTTATTGCACATTTGAATAACGATGACGAGATAAAAGAAATTCGTAAATTTTATGATTTTGAAGATTTTTGTGAAAGCTTAATCAAATATAGTTCAGGCAGTGATAAGGGATTTATTAGAATGAAGACTTATTCAAATGCCTTTATTGTTCCTGTTCAAATAGATAGATTTACTTCAGAAAGTTTTAATTAATAGGTGTATAAAATGAGTTACAATAATAAATATTCTAATAAACCTTTTGAATCTGCTAGTAAAACTAATCATACAAGCATTATTAATGATAAAGATGTAAAAAATTTCTTAAATAATTGTCATATTCCTTCATTTGATAAGGATATATCACAACATGCTTTGCAAAGTTATTTTCTTAAAGATCTTGATATAAATCCAATAAAAAATATTATAGCTATTGACGGTGGTTTTACAGATGTTTTTGTAAGAAAAGAATTTCCTTCTTCTACAATTGCTTTTTTTCAATTTGGGGCTTTATTTTTTAAGTATCAGGATTTAATTGACATGGAAGAAAAACCTTTTATAGATCCAGATGATTTTTCTAAATTGCAAAATATGCAAAGAATAAAATTAGTTCTTCCTACAAAAGGAGTTACATTTAAAAATGAAATAGATCTAATAAACTCTGTTAGGAAATCTATATATGATTTTTTTGTCAATAATATTGAAAATCAAGGTTTGATAAAAGCTTTAAAATGGTTAATATTTGAAGAATATAATGATAATAATGATATTAATTGGACTATCGCGCAATGTCCAAGTTGTTCAAAACCTATAACTTTTAAACGAAATAATTTATCTTCAGATTACACATTACACTGTCTTCACTGTAATGAAACTATATATTTAACAGATGTTTTTAGATTACATGAGGTTGTTGATAATGAAATTGGTGCTGGCGGAATATTGGGTTATTTATGTACCACAATTGAACAGTTAATAATTGTTTATTTGATAAAAGAGATTCTTAACACAAAAGCAGATATATTAAAAGAAACATTAATAGTTAAAGATGGGCCATTGGCTTTTTTTGGACAAACTGCCAATATACATAAGCCAATGAAAAAACTAATAAAATATTTAAATAAAAATTATACAATAAACTTAGTTGGTTTAGAAAAAAGTGGAGCTTTTGTTGAACATGCTGAAATGATAGCCGATAAATTAAAGAATAACCAAATTGTATTACTGGGCAATAGTTACATATATAAATATATTTTACCAGGACAACCTAAACCAGGCTCTATTTATGGTGAAACTACATATTATAGTCATAAACTAATCTATAAATCTAAATATGATAATATATATATTGCTTCTATACCAACAATGGATTTAAAAGCTGAACCGAATTTATCTGATTATATAAATTTACCAATAGTATTAAATAATATTGCCTATTTAAAATGTGATTTATATTATAATTCTCTAGTTCCTGTTGTATTAGCTAATAAACTTGTTTCATTATCAGATCATCCTAGTGCTGATATATTAAAGAGTTTTGCTCTGCAAAATGTGCTATAATAACATAATCTTAAATATTATCTTTTATAATAAGTAAAATAATTTAAAATCAATACTATAGAGAAAATAATAGTTTAGTATTATCATATTGATAAAATAAGTTGTCTAATAATTAAGTTTTCGAGTTTTGAATATAGTCTAGTGTAATTATCAGTATTATTTTTGCAGTGTATAGCCTCATTATGAATTATATTTAATAAATAGTAATGTTCAGAAACATCTCCTCCTAAATCTTCTATAAATCTGATTTTCTCAATAGTTGTATGACAGTCTAAAAACTTATCTTTACTGTCATTTTCTAATCTGTCATATAAAGATTTTTCAATTTTTAGTCTTACAAAACAGCATACAGCTAGAGGATCATATTCGGTAGTTCTATTTTCATCTTTATATAATTCATAATGATTTTTAATATAAGAAATAAAATCAGATTTTGTGTGAATTTTATTTAAGTTTAAATTATCAAATATTTCTATTGGTTCATAATTATCAGGATTGTAATGTAAATAATATTTTGAAATATTATCAATTTGTTCATCTGTAAATTTGTTTTCTTTTTTATTTCTATAAATCAATAATTTTTCAATAATTTTTTCATTAGGTTTTCTTTGGGATTTTGAAAGATAGTAAATATGTAAATTTTTGAAGTAATATGATTGAAAGACAACTGGATCTAAATGAGTCATAATAATTACATAAATTTTTTTATTTTTTTCTCTAAAAGTTTCTATAAATTTATTTATATAATACTGTGCCGATACTAAATTAGCTTCATCAAGGTAATCAAATATTTCATCTATAATTAATATACTGTTATCCCCGTGTAATTTTACTTCCGCTTTTAATAACTTTGCTATAAATACTAAAATATCTCTTTGACCATTGGAAATTAAACTAGGATTTGGAAACTCAGCTACAAGTTTCCCTTTTTTCTCCAGTAACTCCAGCTTTAACCAAGCATTGTTAAAATTGTTAATTCTGCTTTTAAATTTTTCCTTTTCTAAACAGTAAGAATAATATTTGTAAATATTATTAAATTTAATTGAAGGCAATGATAATATAATATCGATAACTTGGATACTTTGAATATATAAATCTTTGATATCTTTAATTTCATCACTATATTTTTTTATTAAATTAGCGATCTCAGTAAGATCATTAATGTTTTTAAGTTTAGTTATGTCTACGTTTTCAAAATTTTTAATTTCTTTTAATGATAATTCAGATAATTGTTCTTTAAATTCTAGAAGAATTTTTTGTCTTTTTTTTAATTCAAAAGATTTATAGTTAATCTTATTTTTAAACTCACATATGAATTTTTTGTTATTAAATAAAAATTTTAAATTCTTAAATATATGAGAATTTTTCTTTATAGCTTTTCGGTATTCTCTAACAGAATATGATAAATTCTCCTTTTTAGGAATTGTATTCCATATTATCAATGGCTCTATATCTATTACAGCATAAGAGGTCCCACCTCCTAAAGATTTTTTCTTTGCCTTTAAAGGAGAATTTATTACCTCTATTTCAAACATACTATTTATTGTATTTTTATTTTCATCGGCATAAAAATTTTGTTCATTGTTACCATACTCATCAGAAGTTATAATTGATAAACAAGGTTTATAATCAAAATTTTGTTCTCTATATTCTAATGGCGAAAGTTTTATTTTTGTTTTTAATAAGGCATTAAAAGCTGTAGTAATTGAACTCTTTCCAAACCCATTTGGTGCAACAAACAAATTAGGTTTATTGGGTATCAAATATTGATTTGGCGAAAACTGATAATTCTTAAAGCCTTTTATATTTTTTATTTCTATTTTTTTTATTCTACAATTATCATTCATAAGGCAATTATACTATAAAATAAAGCTAATAGGGGTGCTTTCTTAACTTTTCTTCATTAATTGAAAATAACTCTTGTTTAACATAGAATACTAATTATGGAAAAAGAAAAGTGTTTATCACCCATTTTAAAATGGGCTGGCGGTAAGGAGCAAGAATTAAAGTATATACTTCCAAATGTGCCAGATGAATTTACTCGCTTTATTGAGCCTTTTGTTGGTGGGGGAGCCGTTTACTTTTCTATGAAAAATAAAAACATGCTCATCAATGATAAATCTGTTGAACTAATAGCTTTATATAACAATATAAAATATAACAACAAAGATTTTATAAGCCACTTACAGTCTCTTCAAAATGCTTGGATTGGTTTAGAGGGTATCTTAGATAACAATATTGCATTTTTTAATAATGAATACACTCAATATAAATTAAATAAAATAAATAAAGATGAATTAATTGAAAACATTGCAGAATTCCTAACTGCTAATAAAACCAGTTTTGAACAAATTTTGAATTCTGAATTATTAAAGAGCTACGATATTTTTGAAAAAGAGCTATTACGTAATATTTGTGCCAAATTAGTTCGTATGAGAGATTTGGAAGAGAAAAAAGGCAATCTTCCCGAAAAAGACATTTACGATAACTTTGAGTGTGCACTAAAAGGTTCGTTTTATATGTTCATTCGAACCCTATATAATAAATATGATAATAGTGAGTATTTCTATTTTATTCGTGAATACTGTTATTCTTCAATGTTTAGATACAATTCCAATGGAGAGTTCAATGTCCCTTACGGAGGAATATCTTACAATAGAAAAAATTTCCAACGAAAAATTGATTATATAAAATCTAAAAAACTTCAAAATCATTTCATTAATACTGATATTTATAATTTAGATTTTGAGAATTTTTTGAATGAAATAAAACTCTCAGAAAACGATTTTATATTTTTAGACCCACCTTATGATACGGATTTTAGCAGTTATGTTAATAATGCTTTTGATAAAAAAGATCAGGAAAGATTGGCAAATTATTTAATAACTCAATGTCCTGCAAAATTTATGTTAGTAATTAAAAATACAGAATTTATTATGAATTTGTATATTGATAAAGGTCTGCACATCAATAGTTTTGATAAAAAATACATGGTAAGTTTTAAAGGCCGCAATAATAGAGACTGCGAACATCTTATTATTACGAACTATCAATTGCCTACAGTTAAAAATAAAGTGGCTGCTTTGGAACTTAAATTAAATGATCAGCTTCAATATGCTTAGGAGATGAGTATGCCAGAAGAACGTATTTCTGAAAACCAACTTATAATACCATCGTTAAAAGTCTTTTCTAGACGCAAAGAAGGAACAACTACATCAGAATTAATCGAATTTTTAACAGATATAATGGAGCCAAAAGATAAAGATGCGGAAATCATCCCAGGGAGAAATGATACATATTTTTCTCAAAAAGTTCGAAATTTAAGGTCTCATCCTACATTTGAACGTGATAATTTAGCACAATATATAGATGATAAATACTATATTACAGATAATGGTTTGAATTTTCTTGAAAATAAGTATGAAGAGTATGAATATATAAATAGTGGCTATTTTGATGTTAACGTTCAAGAAGATGCAAACTTGAAATTAATAAAAGATAACAAAAGATACTTTGTACCTGAAGATGATATTTTTGAAGGCAAGCTAATAACAACTGTAACTAAGACTAGAAAACGTTCAGCAAAATTAAGAGCATATGCTTTTGACTATTATAAAAAAATCAATCAAATAAAGTGTGATATTTGTGGTTTTAATTTTGAAGAAAATTATGGTAAATTTGGTCAAGATTACATTGAATTTCACCATATTAAACCAATATCTGTTTATGAAGAAGATGGGAAAATTATAAATCTTGAAGAGGCAAGACAAAATTTAGTTCCGTTATGCTCAAATTGCCACAAAATACTACACCGAAATAGTATTACGGTAGAACAATTAAAAGAGGCTATGAATAAAAGTGAGAGATAGGATATTTCAAATAGTAGAAAATGAATTTTCATCTTTAATAGAAAAAATTCAAAGTGATTTCATTACGAATTTTAAAGCAAAACAACATAATTTTCTATTAAAAGAGTTGGACCCGTTAATGTCTGCTCACATGGTTTTTGTTAGTAGTTTTGAGTCCAAAAGTGGTAATTCAATACAAAAAGTTGCAAAAGAGGTTGCAAAATTAAGATACGGTGCAGAAAACGTTCCACAAATTGTTAATCCACACCAGTTGGAACACAATGTTCAGAATCCTAATGAACATGAACAAATTATTGTTTCAAATGTTGATATGAATAATCCTGAATTGCAAGGTAAAATTGCCGAATTCATGACGAGATGCGAAGGCGATAGTAGAAAAAAAGTTTGCTGTTCTGTTAATCATAAAAGTATTTTGGAACTTCTTGATGGAGAATTACCAATATCAAATGAGATACATACTAAACCAGTTGATTTAGCTTTTTGGGATGGTGATGAGTTAAATATTATGGAAATTAAAGCCGGAGGAAATCTTGACAGTAGCAATGCTCCATCAAATGCAAAAAAGTTGTTGACAATTTATACAGGCTTAAATTACAGAAAAACAAAACCATATTTTGCCACAATTTACCACAAAGATGGAGAAGGTAGAACTTGGTCAGGTTCTATCAAAAAATATCTACAGTATCCACATATGTTCTTAGTAGGTTCTGCATTTTGGAATAAAATTTTACCTGAAGGTATTGATTTTAACGAATTTACTAGAATTTATAATGAAGCTATACATCAAATAAACTTGAATGATAAACTGAATGAAATGATTAGAAGCTGTTCATAGCATATTCTTTTATTTTACATTTATAGTCTTGAAATCTTTTGTTTGCAGCATCAAAGTATTCTTTTTCAATTTCAATACCTATAAAGTCCCTATTTAATTTACAAGCAGCAATACCTGTTGAGCCAACACCCATAAATGGATCTAGTATAGTATCCCCTTCATTTGAAGCTATTTTAATTATATGCTCAAGTAGCTTTAAAGGCTTTTGTGCAGGATGTTTTGGAGATTTTAATCTTTCTGGTTGCATACATATCGGTGTTTCAATAAAATTATGCATTTCTTTTTGATTACTAAAATTCCACTGATGACCTTTATTCCAAAGACATACTATTAATTCACAACTATTTAGAAATCCATTTTTATAAATTTTTGGTGCTGGATTTGTTTTGTGCCAAACCATAAATTGAAAGGTATCAAATTCTGGGTCAAAAACTTCATGCCATTTTCCTATTTGGTTATAGGTTGTAAAAATAAAAATATTTCCTTTTGGTTTAATAATTCTTTTGAAGTTTTCCAATAAATCTTTGGGTTCAATTTCTTTTTTATCCCAATCGCCTAAATCATTATTTAATGCGGAACGCCCTGGTAAATCAATATTGCCAGTTGAATATTTTGCAATATTATATGGTGGATCAGTTAAAATTAAATCAACTGACTTATCAGGAATTTCATCTAATAGTTTAAAACAATCTCCAAGTTTTAAATCGTACATCTTTTTCTCCTTTATTTAATAATAACTTAAATAATTTGAAAAAGTTTGATTATGTTGTTTTGTGTAGATAACAAAACTTGATTTTATTATAGCTTTAAGTGATGAATACGACACCTAAAAAGGAGGTCGTATGAGTAAAAGTAAGAAATATCGCATTAAACAAAAAGATTTTATGGAGTTAGAAAATCTAGCAGAGCGGATTTACAACACAACAGTTGTGCTTGATTACTTCTGTCAAAAACAACAAGAATACGAAGAGCTTAGAAATATTACTCCTATTATTCATAATCTTAGACAAGATTCTGATAATTTAAATGCATATTTTATAAATTATCCGGAAGGTAATATTCAAACTAGATTTTAATACCGTTCAAAAAGTGTTCAACTCCGCCGTTGAGGGTTATAAAATTCAATTTATATAGTTTTATATACCAAAATAAAAAATGAACCACTTAGGGCTCATTTTAGAGGGTTTAAATTTTCTAACGGATTATAGTATTTTTCTTCTGATTGCTCTATTAGATTTCGATATATTTTAACAAAGTTTATAATACCAAAATACCCTAATGATTTTTGTATATATGTAAAAGGGATTTTTTGCTTAAGGCATAAATTAGTAAAGTTATGTTGTAAATCACTTGGATAGATCCTTTGAATTCTCAATTTTTTGGATAAACCATTTAATACCACATTTTCAAAATATTGTTGTGGTAGTTTGGGTGAAGAAAATCTAAAAACAAAATCAGCAGGTAAAGGTTTTGTAGCTCTATACTTTTCTTTCAAAATCTCAGTCATCCTTTTATCAATTTTTAATTTTCGTTTTGAAGTACCGCTTCTATTTGTAATTAAACGTTCATCATATAGAAAGTATTTTAAAAATATTGTATTTTCTTCAAAGTCTACCCTATCCCAAGTTAATCCCAATAATTCAGGAACACTAGCTCCTGTTGATAACGAAATATAAATTATAGGATAGGCTTCAGGGTATTTCAATTTACATATATTGAGTAAATTTAGAATTTCATCTTCAGTTAGAATATTCATATCTAGTGCATAGGCATTTCTACGATCCTTATCCTCTCTTGTTACTAAATTGTTTATTTTTGGGCAAACACCTCTTATTATAGCTTTTAAAAGTAAAATATATTGATTCACAGATACTAATTTAAACCCTTTATCAAACATACTTTGTTTATACTTAGCAACAGCTTTGGGCGTAATTTCTCGAATAGTTAAATTGTCAAAATATTCTTTCAGATGATTTTTGTAATCTGTTTTCTCATGCAATAATCTTTCTTGCTTATTTTCTATTTTTAATCTATTAAGATAAATTCTGGCAGCATTCTTAAACTCCATATCAAGCGGTTCATCATTTTCATCATTAGAAATTTTAGCTTTTAGTGGTTTTACATTGTTTCTAAAGTATTTAATTTGTTCTTCCGTAAAATCCGTTTTAATTTTTCTTGTAAAAGAGTTTAAGTTATATGTATAAGGTTGTTCAATTCTTTGCTCATCGTGTAATAACTTTTGTGCACGATATAGGGCTTCTTTGGCACTTAATTTTTCTTTTGTTAGATAAAAATTTTTAAAACACGTGTATAATTCATCTGGAATAGGGCTTTCACCATGATTATGGTATTTAGGTAATATGCCTTTAAACCCATACATTTTATAGTTATGAAGAAGTTTTACTAAAATTGAATATGGAACTCGCTTTAAGCCTGAAGTTTCATTAAATAATTCTACCACACGTTTTAAATTACCTTTTCCAGCATTAATTACAAAATTTATCGCTGCGACATATCTTTTTATCTTATTTTGAACATCTTTATTATATTTTAGTAGTTCCTCATAACCTTCCTCTTCTTCAAGAATAATAGGTTTAAGAGTATTGTTTTTTGTAGATAATATTTCGTTTTGCTCATTATTTCTTTTATTATTAAAAAAATACTTGTTACTACTTTTAATAATTACCTGTTCTTTAATTAAATCAGATAAAATTTCTTTCACTTCTTGTTCTTGAAGTTCAGATACTACAATTATTTCATCAAGATTAAATTTATCTAATCTTCTTGCTACTTTTATTATTAAATCTTTATTTTTCAATGTTTAATCCTTTCACTTGTTTAACATCAATTTTATTCAACCCATTTGTTTTAGCTATATTTTCAAGTAAAGCAATCCCCTTAATTACTTGTCTAAAGCGATTTGTTTTTTCAAAAAATATTTCTTTAGCCTCATCTGTTATTTTTATTTCTGATAATTCTTCTACAATAATGTCCATATCTTTTTTAGAAAACGGTTTAAATTCGACAATTTCAGAAATTCTGTCATACAAATGTCTGTATTTACCAAGTTTTGTTTTTGATTCATGCATTCCTATCAGGACAATAGGAGCACCCGTTAAATCGTGTAAATCCCTCAAAGTTTCAATTGTTCTGGAATGACCTATTAGATAATCAATTTCATCAACAATAACTATCTGTGGATGAAGTCTTAAATGGGCAATACATTGTTTCATTAATTCTGTAGATTTTTTAGAAGGTGCTTCTCCTAAATCTTCCACAACTTTTTCCAATATTCCATGACTTGTCATATTATTTTGAGCTCTTACATAGACCGCATCATTTTGTGTTGCCCACCAAACTGCTGTTCGACTTTTTCCTAAACCAGGATCACCATAGATTAATCCCATCTTTGGGACTTCATTTGATTTATCTATAAGGTTGTTCATTAAATCAATAAAATTTTTAACATTACGTGTTTTCACAAATAATTTATGCATTAAAAACCTCCTTATTATCGTCACCATATATTTGCTCATATTCGCTTGTTGATTTGTATTCCAAAATCCATTCTTGTTCTTTTTTAGTTAACTTATCTTGTTTCATTAGGTATTCATACTTTTCAAATCTTGTATTAAAACAACCGTTAAAATCATCAGCTTGAATTTCTTCTTTTATTGCCAATGTAAAATTATTTATTTCATCCTCTTCCTGCTTCTCAATTAAATCCATTGTTAATAATGGGGTATGAACTTGATTACGTTTTATTTGGTTTATATATTCTTGCTCTGTCTGTTTTTCTAATTTCTTTTTTATCCTTGTTTTTTGCTTAAGCTCTTCTATATCTTTCACTTCGCCTAAGTAATTTGCCAATGGATGTATTGGTTCAATTCTTTTAGCTTCACATATAAATTCACCATTTAATTTATAAACTTTAATTGAACTCAAATTGAACAAGCTGTATTTAATAATCACTTCTTTTTTATATCCAAATAAAGCTTCGTCATAATAGTTATTTTTTAAGAATAAAATGCCGTTCCTGTAAATTTTCTTTATTTCTCTTACCATCATAAGATCGTCTAATGTTTCTATATTAACGCCTTCCCCTTTACCGCTTTCAAGAACCTTACCAATCGTTTCTCCAGCTATATGAGGACAAGGTTGCTCATAATGATATTTCTGTACCCAATTCCAAATAAAATTTACTACTTGCTCAAGAGTTGGAACATTAACTTTATAAAGAGATTTATGTAATTTTTCATTCCTTTTTAATTGGGCAGGCTTTTTGATAATACTTGTACCAGTATAAGAAGGAAGCAATACTTCACAGCTATCTTGTAGTTCTCGGAACAACCTTTCTATGGGTTTGGCTTTTGCGTTATATGGTTTTGCATAAACAGGTTGAATTCCAAGATTAGTAAATAAACCGCTTAGCCCATTTTCTATAAAATATTTTGCTTTAAATGCTTTCCCGTTATCTTGATAAACAAATTTCGGAACTTTCCCTAAATTTATGATTGCATTTCTTAATGCACTTGCAATACATTGCGTATTTTCTTCCAGCATTATTTCAAAACCAACAAAGCCTCCCGATTTCCAATCTTGGTATGCTACCATCATTGGTCTTATAGGTTTACCGGTATATGGATGTTTAACAAAAAATGATAATCTGTGTCCATCACCAATAAGTACATCCCCGACTTCAAGTTTTGAAATGTCTCTTGTTATATATGGCAGAACTTTATCGTGAAGAGCCTTGTTACCTTCTCTTGCTTCTACCCAAGTATTATAATGCTCATTTTTATAATTATTGGCAAATCTTCTATACGTAAGGTCGCAACACAAATTTTTAAAACCTCGTTGTGTTAATGCCAACTTTGTTAGTTTGATTGCTTTTCCTATATTTAATTGATTAGGATGTAACAGGTTTTTAAGAAATTCGGCTTCCTCTTCAGGTTTCATTAATGTTTTTCTGGTCTTTTCACCAAAAGTGTAATTATTAATTAAACAATGCCAATCATCATTATAGGTACGAAGCTTTTTATGCCATTCATAAATTGTTCCTATTGCAACTTTACCTACTACATTGAATAACTCTTCGCAAATGCAATTATGATTATATGCTTCAAGGAAGTCTTTTCCTGCGATTGTTTTATTTTTCTTATCCTTTCTAAACTCATCCCATTTCTTAATTAAATCATATTTTGCTAAAGCTAATTTCTTTTGCATTTCTGGAACAATATATGAATTATTTGTTACTTGTGGCAAATTTTCTTTACTAGCTGTTATTTTTTCTCTAACATTTTCTTCTAAAGATGTTACTAAAATTTCGTAAGATTTAGAGCATTTTCTGATTACATATTTATTGTTACTTATAGCTTTTCTAACAGCTCTTTCAGATACTCCTTTAATTTCTGCCAGTTCTTTAGTTGTAATCCAGTCAGCGTTTGAAGTTTGCATATTTTTCTCCTCTCTCAGATTAACTCTGTTGCCGTACAAAGTGTAGTCAATGTATCCATATCGAAACACATCTTTTTTGACTTCTTCAATGCAAATAAAACACTGTTTTTGTGATATTGAAAAAGCAAAAATTTTGTGATAGAGAAGATTTTTTCAAACGGAACAAAACGGAACCATTGTTGGTTCCGTTTGTACTATAATAAAGAAAAGGAGTAATATGGTTAGAAATTTCAAAACAGAAGAGCCGGTATGGGCAAAATACATAACTGAAGAGAATTTGCCAACAGATGATTTAAAGTTTTTGTGTTCTATTATTGGCTTGGAAGCAACTAAAAAATTAATGTTCAATGCTGCAGGGCAAAAATTTTCAATCCATGCTCATTGTAATCAGAAATACAAAAAACAATATATTATAGATAATTTTGATGGAACCAAATATACAATTAATAAACTTGTGTTAGCTTGTGAAACCACCACAAGATATGTATACAAAGTTATTAAAGAATTTGTTGAGGGTGAAAAATAAAAATATAATATATCTTTTATGTTAATTACATTTAGGAAGAGTCCTAATATATTCTTTCAATTTTAAGATGCGATCTTCAATATCAAAACCATTTTCATTTTGATTGATTTTTATTGTGTAAACTATATTATTATTCTTTAGGCATATATATGAATCGTTTTTACAAATAATTTGCTCATTATCATATATAAGACGTTGTCCCATATAATCGGCAGAAAGATTTTCAGCATCAGCAGCCTTTAAAAAAGGAATATAAGCATTTTTCGACCATTGTGCCTTTGTTTGTAGTACCGCATACATATAAGGTTCATCCTTAGCAGAACCATTACTTAATTTTCCATAAGAACCAGGACGATATTCGGGATAACATATATAATAGTATCTAAATGGAAAAATTTTGTTACGTAAACATTCATCCGTGTAATTTTTAGCTATTTTATCTAAGATTTCATCATTAAATTCTTTGTGCATAGACAACAATTTGACAAGAATATTTCTAGTTTTATCAAAGCCAAAATTGGAACTTTTATGAAAAAGCTTTATCCAAGCTTGTTTAATAGCGCTAGAAGCATATTGATAGCGCCACCTATTTTGTTCCATTTGCCCATAATCACCTATTGCCATCAGAGCACAATCTATTTTATCCCAATTACACTTGAATAATGATTCAAATCTCTCAGCATATGTTAAATTATCTAACCCTAAAATGCTAATTTGTCCAAATAACATACTGTGATCTTCAAGTCTAAATAATGTCTCTATTAAATGTGGTTTTTCCTTTAGAAAAGCAATTTTTTCTTTTTCTTCTTCTAATTGATTAATATTAAAGTTGCTACTGATATTATCGTTGATCTCTCCTGTCATGAGAATGTAATCTACTTCATCCAAAATAGCGGGAATACGATTTTTATCCGCCCTATCACTTATTTCATCTTCCGAATTCTGAATTAAGTTATTAATTATTCTAATCCTTCGTTTGAAATCATTTTCTGTTATTCTATCATGATTGTTAAGATAAAATATGATTGCATATAATAACACCATTCTATTCAATGGAAATAATCTTATACGACCATTTCTATCAGAATATGTATGAAGACAATCTCCAAGGATATCAATGTTAAAACGAGATTCTACTATAATTTTATTAAATTCATGTTTATATGACATAAACGATTTAAAAAAATCAAAAGGAGTATTATATCCTGAAAGATTACACCAACAATCAAAAAATGCTTCCATTGTAGAAAGATTTTTTAATACATCTGGATTGTCGGGAGAAAAATATTTCTGTAGTAAATCAAATTCATCTTTATTTTCTTTTGGATTTTCCTTATTTTTATAACAGATTATATCACATATAAATTTAAAATAACGAAGAAATTCATCATCAATGATATTATCGTCTTCAGAGCCAATATGACTATTTCTATATCGCCACAATAAATTAGTCCAATCTTGGTCAATTTTATAAATTATATTGTCTGCAAGGTTCTCATCTATTATACTAATATTACGTTCTAATTCGGCTTTAAAATGCTCAAAGATAGTTAGAGGTTTGCCACGAGAATTCATTTTTATATAAAGTTCATCTGTAAGTCCCATATCTTTGATTGGCAAAAAATAAAACATAATAGATTTATTTTTTAATTTTTGCCACAGTTTTTCTACATCTTTAAATTTTTCATCTATAGCATCAAGCATTACAAGCATTGAACTAATTGTAGAGTCTTTTTTCCAATCCAGTGGGAACCATTCCTGATCGATAATTTCATTAGAAAGAGCGTCCTCAAAAGATGGACAAAATTTTACAAGATATTTACAAAAAGTTCGAGCACTATATCTTGTATCATAACTGAATTTATTCAGAAAACTATATTCGTTTTCTGAAATATTTTCTTTTTTTGCAGCATACCAATAAAGTAAAAATAAGGTTGTAAGTCGTTGTTGACCATCTAACGGTGTCATATTACCAAACTTATCAATATCACCATATATAAAATCAAGAATTATAGGCTTTTTGGTAACAGCAGCATACAAAGAATTAAGAAAACGATCTCTTATACGTTCTATGCTTGGGTCATTTCTTCCTTGGGCGTAATCTCTTTGTATGATTGGTATTGTAATTTGCTCAAGTCTTACAATTTCTTGATCGGTATTAAATTCACTATTGAAAATGTCAATAAAAGAATAAAGTTTAGCTTCCACTTAATTTTCCTCCCCTTCAAGGTATATAGGTTCATCAAGATAATGAGATTTATAGTATAAAATCTCATTTATTGCTTTGATGTATGCCACTCTGTCAGAATGTCCCCAAAAATGTAATTGATTATCTGACGAAGGTGTGTAATATTTTAAAAAGACCATTTTAGTACAAAATGGTATATATTTTCCTCCTTTATCCATCTCTATAATTGCATTTCTTTTAACATCAAAAGTTGAATTGTTCAATGCTGCATTATCACCACAATTAAGTATTGCTAAGTTAGATATTGAATGTAGATATTCAATATTTCCTTCTACTGAAAGTATATTAATGATATCTTTTTGAATTGCTTCAAATTCTGTTCTTTCTAATTTTTCTTTTTTTATTGCAGATTTTATCTTATCTATAAGTTCGTTTGACTCTTTTTTAACGACTTGGATAGAAGAAAGATGAAGTGTAAGCCATGTTTTCCAAGTTTCTTGAGTTTTCATCCCCTCAGAATGTTGTGCATGAATATGTTCAAGACTCCATAAAACTTTTTCATCCTTACTATATTTGTATTTATCAAAAGGAAACCATTGAGTTTCTTCACCATTTTGACGAACGGATTCAATATTAAAAAGTAACAATAAGGTAGATATTCTATTTCTATCTGTTTCTTTTTCGTAACTTAATTCGGAATAATTTTCATTGATTTTTATACTATTTTTTTATATAATTATATTATATAAAAAACTCAAAAACATTGCAATAAAATTTTTATGCTTTTCTTTAACTCTACTTGTAATTTTAATAAGCAAAAGAGCCTCTATTTTTGAATTAAAATCTCCTTTATTAGTATCAAAACGTTAATTTACTCTTGGCATCAATGATATTTACTTGAGCCTCTATTTCCATAGTTAGCTCGTTTGTTGAAATAGAAGAAGTATTCTCCATTTTCTCTTCAATCTGTTCTTTTTCTTAATGATATAGGAATTACAATTTATCAATTAGTTAAATAAGTAATATACTTAATATACTAGTTTAGTAAATGCAATTTATACACACAAAAACTCATATTGTATTTAAAAATAAAAAATTAAAATTTTTTCAAAAAAGTGTAATATTTTTTATCTTTCATTTGTCTATGTTAGTATGTAAATAAAATTCCTCATTATACTCTTTCCAAATATATTCATTTTTGAATTTCATATTAAAGATATTTTTAGTTAAAGTTACAAGCCTAAAATCTTTTATAACACATATACATTTAAAAGGAGGATTTTTCATGGACAATAATAATGATTTAATCTGTATATATGATGATACAAAAGAAGATATAAACAAGATATTACTTGATATATATGCAAACTTTGTAAAAAGAGAGTTACAAAATATTGCAAATAGTTAAATTTGGGTTAGACTCTCATCTTAAAATATTATACAATTATAATAGTAATATTTTTTATGGGAGTTAGGAGGAACTATGTATAATATAAATATTTCTAACCCCATGGACTACAAAGTTCGGCATATATATAAGATTATCAAAAGAGGATTTAAAACCACGGAGAATCGGAAAGTATTTCTAACCAACGTTCTATGCTTAGACGTTTTGCTGAAAACAAAAGGTTATATGTAGTAGATGAATATATTGATGATGGTATAAGTGGTACTACATTTAATAGACCATCATTTGAGAGGATGATACAAGACATTGAAAATAAAAAAATAAATATGGTCATTACAAAAGATTTATCTAGACTTGGTCGTGATTATATTGGAACTGGTCATTATCTTGAAAAATATTTTCCTGAAAAACGTGTAAGGTATATTTCTTTACTTGATGGAATTGACACTGGAATTGATAGCACTTCAAATGATATAACTCCTTTTAAATCTGTTCTAAATGACATGTACGCAAAAGACATTTCCAATAAAATTAAAAGTGTTAAACACAATAAGCAGGATTTAGGTCTATTTATTGGAGGGAAAGCTCCATTTGGATATAAACTCGACAAAGAATGCCCCAATAAATTATTTATTGATGAAGAAGCAAGGCCTATTGTTGAAAGAATTTTTAAAGAAGCTTGCAATGGAAAATCTTGCAGAGCAATAGCATTGGATTTAACAATAGATAACATACCTACTCCATCTCAGTATGCAATAGCACATGGAGCAAAAATGACAAGAGTAAGTACAAACTGGGCTGATCCACGAATACGTGAAATACTTTTAAATGAAGTATATATTGGAAATATGGTACAAGGCAGAATGAAAAAAATAAACTACAAATCTAAAAAGAATATTAGGCTTCCTAGAGAACAATGGAAAGTAATTGAAAATACACATGAACCTATTATTGACAAAGCTACTTTCCTAAAAGCAAAAGAAATGATTGAGACAAGAAAACATACTAGGGTAAAAACACATGATTATTTATTAAAAGGACTTGTATATTGTCATGAATGTGGAAAAAAAGTTGGTTGTTCTCCTAGAAAACTCGCAAAGCGGAATAGTTTATTATTTTAGATGTAGTACTTACACTTCTTATGCAAGATTAGGTTACTGCACTTCCCATTCCATTAGAATGGATTATATTGAAAAGCTTGTAGTCGATAAACTAAAAACAATACTGCAAAATTTTAATGAAAAACCTAAAATGATAAATGTAACAAAACAAAAACTAGAAGAACAAAAGAAAAATAATTTATACATAAATGAATTAGAAAATAGTAAAATAAAACTTTCAAAATTAGTTCTAGAAATTGATAACATTTACAATGATAAGTTAAGTGGTATATTATCAGAAGATGATTTTACTAGAATTTACGAAAGAAAAAAACAAGAAAAATTCCAAATTCAAAGCAGAATTGATATACTAGAATCTCATTTAAACAATAACATTATAAACGAAGATGAACTCATTAATAATCTAATAGAAAAATTTAATTCTAATCTTACAATTAATCGTGAAATTTTAACAGATTTAGTTGATAAAATTGAAATTGATAAAAATAAAAAAGTATATGTTTATTTTAAATTTAAAAGTTTGCAAGAAAATTTATAAATATTATAATTTTTCTTGCAAATTATATCATAATTTTGATATAATTTGTACATAACAAATTTAAGGAGGTGCTATATATGGCATTAATTAGACCTTGTGCAGATTTAAGAAACAATTATAATGAAATTTCCAGAATTTGCCATGAAACAAAAGAACCAATGTATATAACAAAAAATGGTTCAAATGATTTAGTTATTTTAAGTGATGAAGCTTATGAAGCTATAGCTAAAGCTAACAAAGAAACTGAAGAAGAAAGAATTGACAGACTTGTATCCGAACATTTTGACAAGCATTATGCTACTTTTGAGGAATTTCAAAAAGATATTTTTAATAACATTAATGAAGCTCTTAAAGAAATCAAAGAAGGAAAAGGAATTCCAATGGAAGATGTTGTAGCAGAAATGGAGGCGGAGTATCATTTCAATGAAGAAATATAAAATCGCTTGGTCTCCCAAGGCTTATACAGATTTGCAAAATATTCATTTTCATATTGAATATTATTTGAAAGAAAAAATTACTGCAAATACTGTAACAAAAAAACTATTAAACTCGATATTAAATTTAAGTTATTTACCTGAGAAATATGTAAAAATTCAAGGCTTCAATGATAAAACAAAAAATATCCGAAGAATGCCTGTCGATAATTATCTCGTCATATATGAAATAGATAATAATACTCGGACAAGTCTTCATTTTACATATTTTTCATGGAAATCAAAACTATTTAAACAAATTATAATCAGATATTATTTTAATCAAATTTAATTTTAGTCATAAATACGTTGCTATACATAAGAACGAGAAATCCCCATCATTTCAGCAATTTGATTTTGAGTTTTTGGTTTATCTCCATTTAAACCAAATCTAAGTTCTAATATTAATTTTTCTCTGTCTTTTAAAACTTCTTTCATTTTTGCATACATTTTCTTTAATTTCATTTTTAAATCTACTTCTTCTTCTATATTTTTATCATTATTTTCTAAAACTTCTTGTAATGTTACAACATTATCATCTTTATCTTTACCTATTGGTTCATCTAAAAATACTTCTGCTCCCAATTTTTTTATACTTCTTAAATGCATTAAAATCTCATTATCAATACATCTAGATACATATGTTGCTAATTTCACTCCTTTAGAATTATCAAAACTATTAATTCCTTTAATTAATCCTATAGTTCCTATTGATATAAGGTCATCTAAATCCACATTTGATGTACTATATTTTTTACATACATGTGCAACTAATCTTAAGTTTCTTTCTATTAATATATTACGAGCTTCTTCATCTCCTGCCTTAAATCTCTCTAAGCAGACTCTTTCTTCTTCAGAATCTAATGGTTCTGGAAATAAACTATTACTTGAAATATAACCTACAAGAAAAATTGCAGTTTTTAAAAAAGTTAATAAACCTGATATTGATAGTACAAACATAAACGTACCTCCATTTTTTACTATACAATTAAATATATGTTTTTATTTTATAAAAGTGCATGGCTTATTAATTTATTTTTAATTATTGCATATTATATATATTGTACAAATTATTTGGAGGTACAATTTATGAATTTTTTTGTTAATTGCTTAAAAGGTATAGCTTTAGGTGCAGGAGCTATCTTACCTGGTATTAGTAGTGGTGTTTTATGTGTTATTTTTCGGATTTTATGAAAAATTAATAAATAGCATACTTGGAATTTTTAAAGATTTTAAAAATTCTATAAAATTCCTACTTCCTATTTGTATAGGTGGTTTTATAGGTGTATTACTTTTTGGAAATGCATTAAAATACTTATTTTTTACCTATCCTTCAGAAACCAATTTTGCTTTTATGGGATTAATACTTGGAAGTGTACCTATTTTATTTAAAAACAGTTGTAAAAAGGATACTTTTAAATTACATTACTTAATATACACACTAGCATCTTTTTTACTTACTTTGCTTTTAATAAATTTTGAAAAAGGTTTTGATTTTCAAGGTACAATAACAAATACATTCTCTTTTTCTTATCTTATTTTATGTGGATTCGTAATGTCAACAGGGATAGTAGTTCCAGGTGTTAGTAGTACTGTTATATTAATGTGTTTAGGTGTTTATTCAAACTATTTAAATGCTGTAGCTTGTTTAAATCTTGAAATTCTTATTCCTATGGGAATTGGTTTAATATTAGGAGGAATTATTTGGATGATTTTAATAAAATGGTTGTTTTCAAAATATTATACACAGACATTTTTTACAATAATTGGTTTTGTTATTAGCTCTACACTAATCTTATATCCAGGATTTAGCATTGGTTTATCTGGAATTATATCTATTGTTTTGTTTATTATTTGTTTTATAATTGTTTTTTCGTCAAAAGGATTTTTTACGCCATTTACTTCTTGATATGTCTCATGGCCTTTTCCTGCCAATACTACTATATCATTTTTTGTTGCCATTTTTATTGCATGCTCTATAGCTTTTTTTCTATCTACTATACAT
>ENA-ORMR01000919-ORMR01000919.1-human-gut-metagenome-genome-assembly--contig:-NODE-919-length-25229-cov-3.300667_pt1 | contig 25229 bp, 25 predicted proteins | sample MGYA00242107_ERZ509003 | MGnify/ENA primary metagenome ERZ509003 (study PRJEB26280, sample SAMEA2338699) | human gut metagenome | biome: human gut; feature: human-associated habitat; material: faeces... | reverse complement strand
CGTCTGCCCAGAATGTCATACTCATACCGGGTGTGCGGCAGGCATGAACCCGCCTGTGACCCGAAATGATCTCGTATCTCTGATCTTCCTTGATTCGTGCGACAATGGGCGACTGCACTCCGATCTCCTCGATGCTGTTCATCAGCTTCTGCATACTCTCGTCATCCAACACCTTGAACGGATGCCCCGGAAACTCGTCAATGTATTTCAGAGGAATCACACGGACCTTTTCTTTCTTCGGCTCGTCCTTTGAGGGATTGGAGGAATAGTTCGGTTCATTCGCCATGCTTCCACCCGCCCTTTCTGCTCTTTCTGCGCTTATGCTTCCGGAATCGCTCAGACACACGGATGGCGTCATAGCCGTAAACAGAAATAGCAATCGCGGAACACACCACGCGGAACAGATCAAAATCCACGACTTCTTCGTTGGACAGATCTTCTATGTCCGTATGCGAAGTTCCGTTTCCGATGTCGTAGGCAATGCAGTAGAAAAGATAGTCGTTCTCCGAAAATGCGCGAAAATCGATGTCAAGATAGGAAATACTGCTCTTTCCTACGGCATCGTCCGATGCGCTCCACAGGCTTTCGGTTGCGGTAAGGACAAAAAGCTGCGCGATGAGACTTTTATCGTTTCCACGCACTCGGTGGAGTGCTTTCTGAAATCTTGCTCTGTGTTCCCTGTCCAGAAAACAGGTTTTTGCCATGGTTACGCGTTCCGCAGCGAGGCGAAGTCGGTAGTGAAACACATTGTCCTTCACATTGGCAAAGCAGGTGTTCAGAATCTCGGTAAAGGTACAGGTGTGCGCTTTTACTCTCTCCGCCATACAACAGCACTCTTTCAGAGAACACTTGCCTTCGCTGACATAACGACAGTTAGAGCATCGGCAGGACTGCACGGCATACGGAAAGCCGGTGTCCTCACTTCGTTTTCGGTGGGCAACGCAGATCAGGTCGGAAAGCGTCAGCCCGATTGGGTTCATTTCAATGTACATTCGGTTCCTCCTTGAATTTAATTTTTGGCAATAAAAAAGCCACCTTCATTGACCGCGAAATTGCGGTATAAAGATGGCTTGATTTCGGATATTCAGTTGTGTCAGGCGGGAAGCAGGTCAAGAAAACGGCTGAGCAGGTTAAATACATCCACATATTCTTCGCTGTTCTCAAGGGTGCATCCCTGTGACTTCAATGCAAGACGGCGTTCATTCAGAATCCCGATGGCGGTTCTGACCTGCTAGCCGGTAAGTTTCATGCGGTAAACGGATTCGTAATTCTTTTTCATGTCTGTCCCCTGCCTTTCTTCACCTATATTATATAGGAAAGCAAGAGGATTTGCAAAGGTATGATGTCACTGTGCGGCAATACGGACAAAGCGCACCCATTTTTCTTTAAGCGAAATTTTCTCGACACGGTATCCGTATTGTTCAGCCTCCTGTTTGTAACGGAGGAAAGAATGATCCATGGGAAAACCCAGAATCTCTTCTATCCGTTCAAAGGAAAATTGAATACATCCACTTCCGTCGCCGGAAAGGAATCTCCAAAGCGGCTCATATTTGCTCAAAGAAATCACCTCCGAATCAAAGAAATTCGCCATTGCAGGCGGATGACTGTAAACGGAGAGTGGTCAGTGCCAAATGGTCTTTTCGGCGGTATTTCGCCTGATTAACAGTCATTCGGGCGTGTATGGCCCGAAAACTTGAAAATTGGATTTTTTGAAGTCCTTTCAGACCTTCCGAGATAACAGAAAACCCTTGAAAACGCAGTGTTTTCAAGGGTTTTAATGTACTCGTAGGATAAAATTGCAACTCAAGAATTTTCAATATGCGACAGTGTTTTTTCAACGCAGTCGGATATATTAACGGTTCCAACACCAAAGATCGATGTGTGCAGCTTGTTGTTGATTGGGGCGCTCCAAGCTTCAGAAATCGTTTCCTTCCCGTTTGCCATTCCCAATATCGATCCAACGGTTGCACCGTTGCAGTCGGTATCAAATCCCGTTTCAACTGCCATACATATAGACTTCGAGAAGTCTCCTTCACCGTACAAAAGTGCCGCTACCACGATCATAGCATTCGAGATCGTATGACACCAATCGTGACCGCTATGCTCGTCATATTTTTCATGAATCATCTTAAAGCAATTTTGCTCAGATACTCCGCTCTTATACGAATCCAATATTGACATAACACTTTCATAAAGTCTTGACGTCTGCGGTATTTCGGCAAGACCTCCACTTATTATCTCTTCAATACTGTTCGTAGTTGCCGCAATCGCAAGCATAGCTGCCACAAACATTTCGCCGTATATTCCGTTTTTCACGTGTGATATCGATGCGTCTCTCCAAGCCATTTCTGCAGCAAGCTTGGGATCTCCCGGATTTATATATCCAAAGTAATCTCCTCTGATCTGTGCGCCTATCCACTCGCGGTATGGATTTTTGTAGATCGCAGACTGAGGGGGAGCGTATCCTTTTACAAAATTACAAAATGCAACTCTCTCTGCAGTACAGTATGCATCTTTCCCTTGATAAGCAATCCAAGCTCTCGATACGTCGTACGGTGTAAAATCTCTTCCGTATTTTTCAATTATTTTTTGCGCAAGAACAACATAATTCGTGTCGTCATCGACGGGCATTCCATCTATCTCGTCTGCATAAACTCTGCCCGCAAAATTAAATTTATATTTTGCCAGATCCATATTTTGAAAATCGCTACGATGAATATACCGGTACATTGGATAGTTCTTTGTTTCCTTTAAAAAAGGAATAAGATCATTTGTTCGAATGCCCTCAACGCTCTTTCCAAGCATACAACCGCAGATACGACCAAGCCAAGCACCATATATCTTGTCATCTAACTTATTTTTATCGTAAGGATACTTCTCGTCAGCACCTCTGCGTATCATTTGAATTTGTTCCAGATCTGATGGCTCTACGTAGGGATACCCATCCTTCGTTTTAGCTGATACAACCACATCAAACAAAACATCTCCAAGTCTTTTCTTGATCTCCCCCTTTGGAAGCATTGATACCGAATAGAAAACTTCCTTGTACGCTTCAATATCAAGCCCTTCATCTACCGACTGCTGATACTCTGTCATTAAATTGGATGAGTAAAATTCCCAATCATGAATATTCTTGTACTGTGGTTTTAATATCTCCGACTTGTTCATATCTTCCACCAGTCGGTTGTCATTTCCCATTACCAAGGAATCAAGAGAAATATCAAAGTATTTTGCGATTTTTACAATCTTTTCGATATCAGGTACAGCACCGCCGCTCTCCCATTTTTGAACGGCTTGCTGTGAAACCCCAAACATTTCCGCAAATTGCTCCTGTGTCAGCTTAGCATTATTGCGTATCTTATAAATTGATTGTCCTATTTCCATATTGCCCTCCAAATACGATCACATACATTGTATTTATATTTTACATCTTTTAATCAAATCTGTAAAGAGGTTTAGAATTGTTATATTCACAACTTTAAGTTGTAAAGAAGTCTCTATTCGATTCTTTCTGTCTATATTATGAAGAGCGATATTGCTCTAATGTTCGAAAATGTCGCAAGTTCAAGTCCCGAAGGTTCGGGAAAAGCTGCAAAAAACAAAAGGTCAAAAAACAGCCCTAAAAAACCGAAAAAGCCTTGTAAAACAAGGCTTTTTTGCATAGGTTGCATTTTTGACCTATGAGGATGTGTATGATTGACCAAATAGCTATCTCGAAAAATCCCCATTTTATATGCTTTTCAGCCGCTTGGGCCATTATAAGAGTTGTAACTGAGTGTCAGTCCTTTATTTCCCAATGTCCGCTTCTGCTCGCACCGATATATTCAAGCAATCCCTGTTTTTTCAACTTCTTGATATGATACCTGATGCCGTCTTCCGTTATTTCAACCATCCGAGAGATGGATTTCACCGTGATCTTTGGGTTTTCTCTGATGATAGACAAAATCCTGTTCTCTATATCTGAAGTAGTTTTGGTGGTAGTTTTGGCGGTAGTTTTGGTGGTAGTTTTCATTACATCCGGATCATACGGCGAGATCACAGTAATAAAATTGTCAGTGATCCTGAAAACATCTCTTCCGTATACTTCCGTAATCTTATTGATTCCGAAGCCGGATTGCTCGACATATTCCAGATCACGAAGAATGCGCATCAGCTCGGGCATCTCGGCTTGCTACAGCCTTCATAAAACTCTTCCAACGACAGTCCCTCCGGCAATCCGCCTGTTGAAATGATTTCAATTCTGTCATCGAAAACATACACGGCAGGAGAAACCTTACTGCTCCAATCATTATTTGCTATGGCATTAAGAAAAGCCTCTCTCAAGCAACGAGCATCAAGTAAACGTTTATCTTTTCGCATTGCGCTGCCGTCCAATACGTTTTTTGTAATGTTTATGACATCAAGACGCGCAATGACTTTGTCAATTGCCATCAGCAAACAAATATAACCATACTCACTTTTTTCAACGAGTTCGCTTTTATTTGTTCCGGCGAAACGAACCACTTTTATGGAAACATCGTTATCATCAGCCAAAAGACCTGCTAAGAGATTATACTTTCCCTCGCGATTTCTTAAATGATAGTTCTTGTCGAAAGTTTTTTCGTTAATATGAAAACCTTTTGCCAAATAGTAGTTCTTTAGCATCGAAAACGAAAGCGCTTGATTATAGTTTTCAATATCAACGATGCTTTCTTTTCCTATTTTCAAAGTTGCGATATATGCTCGTGATATTTCATCCTCCGTCATGCTGCGGCAGGGGGTACCAATCCGCATGAAGCAACCATTGGCACTGCGACCGTATTTCCTGATATAGTAAAGTGCATTTCCTTTTTGCACTTTTATCTCTATCACATTCTTCCCGTCAATGAACTTCGTACCAAGTTCGATCAGACTTTGCGGATTGGGTAAAATCTGTGTGGTAATAATATCCGCAATGCGTTTCTGCGTTTCATCAAGATTGTTCACCCCGATTACCGTTCCGTCATCTTCAACGCCGATATAGATCGTGCCGTCAAAGCCTGTTTAGGAATGCGACGATTTCCTTGGGCAAGGCATCATTCAATATTCTCTTTAATTCAACTTTTTCGGTTTCCTGAAAAATCATCATCGTTCCCCCTTCTTTGGAAATCTGCATTTTCATTATACCATATTTTTGATGTCGTTTCAACCGTTATATTCGTTATTTTGAAAAAAAGGCCCCATTCTCTTGCTTTTCCGCAAAAAAGAGAACGCCATAGCTGTAAGCATTCTCTTTTCGCTTGTTTTCTAAAGCTCCTCTGTAATGGAGAAGCCGCCCTTCAGGACGATATGAATCGTGTTGTTTTTATTAACCCGGATACACTCAACGAGCGTTCTGATCTGGCTGTCACTGAAGGTGGTCTGCGCCATATCGCAGGTTGTCAATGCCTGCTCCAGTTTTTCAATTTCGAAACGAGTGAAATCATCACTGTGTACCTGCTTGTTGGCAAGTGCCAGTTGCTCACGCAGAACTGCGAGCTCGGAGTTTTTTATATTGATTACCTCAAGATACTTGTTCTTGTCACCCTGCGTGGTGCTGAATCCGATCATTGCCTGATCCATCTCATCGTTGACGCGTTCTATGTTTTTTTGAATCGCATAGGCGTCCAGAATTTTCTCGTTTCCGGTAATCGCATACGACAGATTTGACTTAATCAACTCCAACACTTCATCCCGGCAAGCCGCCGCGTTGCACAACCCTTTACAAATTGCCTGATGGAGCCTGCTCTCTTCTACCGTTATGGAGTCGCGGCAGATTCGCGTTCCGTGTTCGATCCGATTGATACAACGCCAAACGATTTTCTTTTGTCCGCCAACCATCCATGTTTTTCGTCTGTAAGGAGTCCCGCACTCACCGCAGATCAATTTTTCCGACAGCGCATATTTTCCGCTGTACTTTCCCTGTTCGGTGATTGTTTTGGAGGACACCTTTCGCTTACTTGATCGTCGGGCAAGCTCCAATTGCACACGCTGGAAATCATCGCGCGATATGATAGGCACATGATTATTCGTAATCAGATACTTCGGCATTTCGCCGTGATTGACCTTTGTTTTCCGGCTGATACAGTTATCGATATATGTTTTTTGGAGCAGCATATCCCCGCAAAAACGTTCATTGGTCAGAATATGCCTGATGCTTTCCTTGTTCCATGAAACCGTGCCGTTGAAGGCTTTTGCTCCGTTTTCAATCAAGGATGCCCGTATTTGATCCAGACTTTCTCCCGCAAGATACTTGTCATAAATCAGCCGAACTGTTTCCGCCCCCTCAGGTTCGATTTCCGGCTCACCATCTGCGCCTTTTCTGTAACCGAGAATATTGTATCGGAATTTGAACGTACCGGATTTCATTCTCTGCTGGATTCCCCACCGCACATTGGCGCTGATATTTTCGCTTTCCGCCTGAGCCAATACGCTGTGAATGCCGATAAACATCTCGCTGTCCGCCTTCATGGAATCAAGATTCTGCTCCTCAAAGAACACGCCGATTCCCTGCGCTTTCAGCCGTCTGACATAGCTCAGACTGTCTACGGTATTTCGTGCGAATCGGGCGACGGACTTGGTCAGAATCATATCGATTTTTCTTTTTTTGCAGTCCCGCATCAATCGCTGAAACTCCGGACGCTTCTCAGCTTTCGTCCCAGTAATCCCTTCATCGGCATAGATACCGGCAAAGCGCCAGTCCGGATTTTTGGCTATGTAATCTGTGTAATAGGTAATCTGCGCCTGATAGCTATCAAGCTGTTCGTCGCTGTCCGTAGATACCCGGCAGTATGCCGCCACCCTCACAAGCGACCGCTCCTTTTCGCGTGCCGTAAGCAGAGGATTGGCCTCTATCTTTGTCACCACTTTTCTTTCAGCAAGCATTTTGCACCTCCGTACTTCTTATCTCCGCTCCGTTTTTCAAAATTACCGTAACCGTTCCATCGATATTTGCCCGAAAACCCTTGCAGATCAATTTCAGATAATCAACATCGAACTTTCCGTCATAACTCTCAAAGGCAGCTTTCAAAAGCTCGGTATATGCTTCTGCCGGGTTCTCATCACAGCAAGAAAACCGAAGCCTCGCCGCCGTCAGAACAGTCTTCTTCACCACGCCGAACGGAATGTCTGTCGCTTCCAAAAGCCGTAAGACTTCATTTTCCTGCTTTGTTACTTCAACGGTCGGGTGATAGAAATCTTTTTCATCATATACACATTCAATCTGCACCGGATCGTTTTTGATTCTCATAAAGCATTCTCTGATTCCATCCGTGAAGACATCGTCGGAGATGTACACCGCCGCCTTACATCCGCATCGGCAGAGCCATTTCTCGCGCGTTTTCCATTTCCCTTTCCGCTGCATTTTCCCACCGCAATTCCCGCACAGTAAAACGCCGCGCAGATACTCGATTTCCGCCGTTCCCTCCAGCTTGTGTGCGCCCTTTTGATTCTTGTCCCTGTTCACAGCATCAAAAAGCTGTCGGGATACGATGGGCGGATATGTCTCTTCTCCGATATATTTTCTGTTCTCCAGAATCCGTGCAATCATGTTTTTGTTCCACTGCCGTTTTCCTTCGTAATAATCAATCTGCTGTTCTGTCAGGCTGTCTGCAACGGCAAGCAGTGTCTCACCGTCGTCATACCGGTGAAATATCCGACTGACAATTTCCGCTTCTTCCGGCACGATCACCGGCGTTCCCTTTTCAATTCTGTATCCATAGGGTATATGTCTCAGTGACATAGCGTTTCCATCCTCACATTCAATTCAAGCTCGCCGCAAAGAACAAAGGTCAACGATCCGTCCTCCTCGGCATATATTTTTTTCGTGATTGCCGTTATCTGATTTCTCGTTGCCGAAAGAATCCGGGGTGGCATATCGTGCAGTTTGCGCTTCAGCTCCCGTAGTCCCTCCACACAGCGTTCATCCTCATCCTCTGACAGCAGCTTTCTCCGTCTGGTGCGCAGCTCTGAAATCTTTCGCTTATAAATATCGCACTTTTCCGCATACGTCACCTGATCGATGACTTTTTCCGCCAACAGCTTTGCATACATCTCGGATTGCTCGGAGAGCCGAGCAATGTCGGCGTCAATGCCGGCAATCTGCTCATTTTGACAGGTTCGCTTCGCTTTATATGACTGTAATTGCAAAACAGCTTGGTCAAGTATCCCGTGTTCGTTTTGCCGCAGCGTATGATACATTCGGACAAATGCACCCGCTAACTCGTCATAGGAATAGCTTCTCGATGGGCATTTTGTTCCTGAGAGTCCTTTTTTGCTGCAAGCGATCAGATGTGGTGATGATCCCTTACGCGAAAAGCTCCAGCCGCAATGTCGGCACACAACGCCGACAGGAAAGAACGGTGTCTTTTTAGGCGGCTTACCCTTTTGCGAGCGTTCTGCAATCATCTGCCGGACAAGCCCGAAATCTTCCCTCGACACGATCGCCTGCTGTGTTCCCTCGGCATAGTATTTTGCCTTCTCCCCATTGTTCGGCACATTCCGAAGCGGAAGCATATGCGGTGTATAGGTTTTTTGCCACAGCGTATCTCCGATATACTTTTCATTGGTCAGAATATATCTGACACGATTGGAGTTCCATCCACCGTACCGCCTGTTCAGCACTGCCGTAATTGCGTCAAAACCCTTTCCCGAAAGATACCAATCAAATATTTCCCGTACAACCTCCGCTTCCTCCGGCACGACAATCAGTTCGCCTGATTCATATCGGTAGCCGAAGGGTGCATGGGTTGCAACGTAACTACCCTCCTCCATTTTCATGCGAATGGAGGTCTGCATTCTCGCGGATGCCGCCAGTGCTTCTCCCTGCGCGAACGCACTTTTGATGTACAGCAACAGCTCCGAATTCATGTGTGAGGTGTCGATGTTGTCCGTTTCAAAATAAACGCTGACGCCGCAGCTCTGCATGGTTCGGATTGCTTCCAGACACTCCAATGAATTTCTGGCAAAGCGCGTCACGCTTTTCACGATAACGCGGTCGATCTTATGATTCTCACAGTCACGCAAGAGTCTTTTGAATTCCGTTCTTTTTTCAATGCTCGTTCCGGTAATCCCTTCATCCGCATAAATGTCAACCAAAACCATATTCGGGTTCTGGCGGATGTAATCGTTGTAATACTGCATCTGCGCCATGAAGGAATTTGCCTGATCCGAAGAATCCGTACTGACGCGGCAGTAGGCGGCCATCCGTATCTTGCCGTATTCCTGCTCCCCTTTTGTGGCTCGTATAATCTGAACCCGCTTTGCCTTTCCTTCCATTCTGACCGCCTTCCTTTCCGCTTGTGTAATTATTCTACCTGAAAGTCTGATTTTTTGCAAAGGTGCAAATCAGATCGGCTCAGCCCGGCACCCCATTTTCTCCGCATTTTTCCGATTGATACGCTCCAACACCTCACGCTCTGCGGCTTTCTTTTCAAGAAGCTGTCTCAGAACGTCCCTTGCAATGTAATAGACCATAATTTTTCTCTGTTGCTCGCTCATATGTTTCTCCGTTCTTTCTTTCGACTATGAAGCAGTCCAAAGCTGACCTTCAGTGCCCGCTCCACACTCTTTCTGTCATGTTCCCCAATCTCTCCGTACTCTTTGATAAGTAACTTCTGGTCAATCGTCATCACCTGCTCCAACAGCACCATGGACTGTTTCGGCAGGTTTGACTGTCCGAGAACCACATGAGTCGGCAGATGCGGCTTCTCCAACTTGCTCGTAATCGGTGCGACGATGACTGTCGGGGAACTTCGGTTGCCTGAATTGTTTTGCAAAACGATCACCGGTCTTGTTCCACCTTGTACCGATGAATCCGCTTTCTCTCCAAGTTCGGCAAGGTATATCTTCATCCGTTCCGTGTGAGGTACTTGTCCGCCCTCACCAGGTTTTGCCTGCCGATTTAACATTCTTCCCACTCCTCATTTTGACTGCGAGTAATCAGAAGTGCCATGTAGTCGATAAAATCTTCATCCGGTTTCCTGTCCTCTTTCTGCATTTTGTAGAACTGCATAAAATAGAAGAAAGCATCAAGGTCGTTTCCGATCTGAATTTCCGTGGGAGCTTTTGTTACAGCGCCAATGAACACACACTTCTCTCCCTGAAGCCAACGCTCAATATTGCGGTCGGTATCGTGGAAATATCTTTTCAGAACACCGAGCGCCCATTTACCGTGCCGCAGAAATTCCTCACGGTTTCCGGCATCCACTCTCTTGTCCGCAGCAGCGTATCCGTTCGACACCGCTACAACCAATCTTCTGAACTCTCTGCTTGTCATCATCGTAATTACCTTCCTTTCACATTTTGACTGCTTCCAGCCCGTCAATAGCGGACTGAATCTTTTTTACTCTGCTTTTCAACTGCACAATCGTGCGGTCAAGTTCTTCGCGGCTTTTGGCTATGTAGTAGCCGTTTCTGTCACTGCAAATCGGGACTCCCGCACTGCGAAGCTCGTTGACCATTTCGCGGATCATCGTTCCCTTACAGCCAAGCCGTTCTTCTAATGCACGGCTCACAATCGCATTGTCTTTTCCCTGATGCTCGCTTTCCAAAATCTTTTGTAATCTGTTTTTCATACGCCCTCCCGGTGTAACTGAATACCCTGACTTCCCGTGGGCAAATGGGTATGTACAGAGCATACAGGTTCTGAACACTTCATTTCCGTATGCTCAAACACACCGCATTTGTCCTCGACACCCCCGGTGTTCTTTATATGGGAAGTCATCAGGTGTTCGGCTACGAACCGAATCCATAGGAATCTCACCTCTGCCGGGTACTCCGCCAGCCGCGCATTTCTGCTACGGAAGTATCATTGTCCCTTGCGTTTGTCATCGCCCTCCGCGGGTAGTAACCCCGCTTCACTCAAGGTATCGTGTTGATCGCTCCCTCCCCCGGGAGATCACCGCGCACCTCTTGAGCTTGGCTTGTCCGCTCATCGCATACAACGCAGGTAATGTGCCTGATGAATGGGTATTCAGTTGTCAAAGTTCTCAAGGGGGTTATTTGCCCCTTCAAGTGGTAGCCAGCGAAAATGACTGTTTTTTAAGGTTGTCCCGAAAATTTTTTCAAATATTTTTTGATAGTCCCCATTCTCTGTGTGATGGCTGATACCGACAATCCCTTTTCCTTTGCTATTTCAGTCATGCTTTTCCCCTCAAAAACAATGGATGTCAGTAAATCCATGCGTTCCTCACTCATATTGCTCAAAGCCGTGTACAGCTCTGTGTTTTTTATATCTTCAATCCAACCGTATCTGTCAGCGCTGACTTTTTCGTCATCAATAGATACAGTCAGCTGCTCCATGTACTTTTGGTACAATGGCGACTTACCGTTATCTCCGCCCTCATCGTCGTCAAAATCGCTTTCACAGAATTCCTGAGTGTGCATCCGGTATCTCCTGTCGTTTCGAAATTGTTCTTCATCGAACAGCACGATTTCAGCAATTTGTTCTTCCGTCATTCCGGCTGCTTGATATTCTGCGATTTCTCTCTTGATCCTTGCGTTAAACTTTTTTCTTTCATAAGCGTTGTTCCAGCTCATTTGGTAATCTCCTTTTGATTTTTGAATTTGCGGTTGAAATCAAAAATCCGGAGATTACGGATATCGTGCTATGTAGGTCTGCCACGCGGACAACATAAAAAATCCTTTCCGAAGCGCAAGCCTCGGAAAGGACTCTCATAGCCGTATGAAGCAAGTAAGGTCAAAAAAGCGCAAAACAAAAAAGCACCGCATGACAACAAGGCAGAATCAAATTCTGCTACTTGTCTTCATACGGTGCTTGGGTAGTCCGATTGTATCGGCTCCGCTTACTCGCTACAAAGTGTTTGTTATTTAGTTTTTGTCCTTACTCGGCGGAATAAACCGATGGACGCTTATAGGCTTTTGAGGCGTAGAAATAGGCAAGATTCAGTGGCGTAGCTGCTTTGCATTTCTGACATTTTGCAACCAGAATGCCTTCGCGCATACTTACTGTCACAGTAACAAGCGGGGTATCGCAGTATGGGCATAAAATCTCTCGAAATTCCATGTCCGCGCATTGTTTTGCGGAGTGTTCGATTTTTTCCGTTATGTGTTTCTCTGGAATCTTAACTACGAACTTGGGTGGTGTTGGTGTCATATAACACCTCCGGCATCTCCACATTTCAGCAGGAACTCATCCAGCTCTCGCGGTTCAAACAACTTCAGATCTCTCAAACGGTAAAACATACTTTTGTAGGATACCTGAAATTGATTTGCTGCATCCCTGACCACATTTCTGTCACAAGTACACAGTACGCTGTCACCGTACAGCGGAATCCTTTTTTCATAACCTCGGCTTCTGACATATCTGACAATAGATGTCCTGGGCATCAGAAGCGCGACGCCCATAGCCGTTGCCATACTCTCGGCAATACTGAACATGTCGGCAAGCTCTTTCACTGTGTACTGTTTCTCCGTGTCAAACTCTCGACTGAAAGCGGAAGTCACCGGGTTGTTTCCGAGCCTGTCCATAAGTATATGACCGGCTTCATGTGCAAGAACAAACCGCCGTTTCTTAAGGTTCTGCTCCTGCCGTAGGTACTCATCAACAATGATAAGTCCTTTGGGCGGTACAATCGATACTCGCTGACCGTTCCGCCAAAGTAACAGCGCCGTCTTGCCATCCGCAAGGAATGCCATTTTTCCGGCATCTCCTTCGGCAATTCGATCATAGACAATTCGGTATCCAAGATTGGATGTAATAAAGTCTTCTATGTCCGTAGGGGTTCCTTGAATAAAAGATTGATATTGATACTTACGGATCAGACCTTCGCCGATCTCGTCGATTTCATCGTGCGTCTGGTAATAGTCCAATCGTATGTCCTCCCGTTATAGTTTTTTAATTACGTGTTTGGCGACTCCTTGGATATTACACGCTTTGACAACGATGTCCTCCATACTCGCATTTTCCGGATGCAACCTGATTCTCTTGTTCTCCGGTTCCGGATAGTAGGTCTTCAGCGTTGTTTCGTTGTCCACAAGCGCAACCACAATATCGCCGTAGTTTGCATGATCCTGTTTTCTCACAACGACCATATCGCCCTCATCAATCCCGGCATCCACCATGGAATGTCCATGTGTCCGCAACACAAAGAAATCTCCCTCACCGAAAATGGCAACCGGAAGAGCGACAAATTCCTCAAAGTCTTCTTCCGTCAGTTCGGGTGAACCGCAAACGATGCTTCCGAGAACGGGGGCTCGGTTCATCTTGTAGTCTGATTTCTGTGTACGCGGTGTTTCAATGGTCTTTCCATCGTAGTGCAGCATACCGTTTCGCGCCATTTCCATGACGTAGTAGTATGCCGTCGATTTGCTGGTACCGATTGCGTCAGCGACCTTCTGCATGGAGGGGGATTGGTGATATTCAAAGAAATAGTCCTCTACAAACGCCTGTATTTCCTTCATCGTTTCGGGATTTCTTTTACGTAATCCTGCCATTCTGTGCCTCCATATATATCGTAGAACGGTTCGTTCTATTTGTGTATTCATTATATCATACATCATTTGCTTTGTCAATAGGTAATTGTGCATAAAAAATGAGGTTGCGATTTTAACTGCACCCTCAATCCTTGATTATCCTACGGCATTCTATGGCACTTTCAATTAGCAAAGCAAAGACCCTCGCAGGCAACGAAGGTCTTCACAAATATATAACGGCGAGTTGTTTTCACCATTCACACCGTGGCGGCAACTTTCATTTCTTTTGCTTTTTGCGCCTCGGCGTTCACTTCTTCGGGGCGATGGAAGGTCGGAACCGCCTGATGCAGGGCTTCCTTTGCTTCGTCATCATCTCCGCCGAGACAGGCTTTCTTCAGGATCGACAGCTTTACAGCAAGTTCATGCCTGTCGATAGGCTCGTCCCGTTCAATGAAAATCAGACTGTTTTCGGTCTTGTCCAGCTCTTCCGTGTTGACCAGCAGTTCCTCATACAGCTTCTCACCCGGACGCAGACCGGTTTCGACGATATCAATATCCCGATACGGCTCATATCCGCTAAGGCGCACCATATTCTCAGCCAGATCAAGGATCTTGACAGGCTTTCCCATGTCCAGCACAAACAGCTCCCCGTTCTTTGCCATGGCACCTGACTGAAGCACCAATTGGCTTGCCTCCGGAATGGTCATAAAGTAGCGGATGATACGCTTGTCCGTCACCGTAATCGGTCCGCCGTTCAGAATCTGACGCTTGAAAAGCGGAATCACCGAGCCGGCACTTCCGAGCACATTGCCGAAGCGCGTCGCGCTGAACGTCGTGTAATCCGAAGTCTTGCTGTGGCTCTGCACAATCATCTCACACATCCGTTTGGTTGCGCCCATGACGTTGGTCGGATTAACCGCTTTATCTGTGGACACCATCATAAAGCGCTGGACACGGTATTTCTCCGCAAGTTCTACTGTATTGAGGGTGCCGAACACATTGTTCTCAATCGCCTCACAGCAATTATGCTCCATCAGCGGAACATGCTTGTGCGCCGCCGCATGAATGACAATCTGAGGACGATACCGATCAAAAACTCTTTCCAGTGCCGGACGGTTACATACAGAAAGGATTTCAACACAAACATCGAGATCATTTTTGTATGCAATCTTCAGTTCCTGCTGAACATCGTACACGCCGTTTTCATAGATGTCAAGAAGTATGAGCTGTTTCGGAGACATCTTCGCCACCTGCCGGCAGAGCTCACTGCCGATACTTCCGCCACCGCCCGTGATCAGGACTACCTTGTCACGGTAATAAGCTCCCGTCTTTTCGTCCGTCACCACGATCGGCTTACGGAACAGCAGTTCTTCCACATCGAATTCTCGAAGGTGGCGCTTAGCTTCACCCGCCTGTTGCATGGTCGGGTAATCATATATCTTGATTTTGCAACGGAAAGGCTTGTACTTTTCGTACAGTTCTTTCTTTTCCTCGGATGACAGTTGCGGTAAGGCAATGATAATCTCCTGGATGCCGTAATGCTCCAGTGCCTCATGCACCACTTCATCGTCGGCAATAACCGGAATCCCCTGAATCTGTCTGCCCGTTTTTTCCGGGTCGGTATCAATAAAACATTTCGGAACGTATGCAGATGTGCGATTGCTGAGCAGTTCTTCCGCCAGACTGACTCCGACCTTTCCGGCTCCAACGATTGCGACACGGATTTTATTTGTTTGTTCGTTATTGTCAAGCTCAATACGGTTTCCCGCAAACATCTTGACAATGACGTTCAGAATCCGTCCCAGCACGGTATTTCTGTCGCAGCATTTGTATGCATAGCGATATACCATACGGATTGTCAGCGAACCCAGCAACGACAGGCAGCTGATGCACAACACTCTTGCAAACGAGATGTGTCTGACCGGCAGGAACTGTTCAACGAGATAATACAGCAGGAATGCACAGCCGTCGGAAACGAGCAGTCTTATGTAGCTCTGTATTCCGCCGTATCGCCACACCTGACTGTACACCTTCCAAAACCAACGCATAAAGAAAATACACGCTGCCGCTGTTATGCCCTGCACAACGATATCCATAGGCTCCAGTCCTTCCATGCCCCTGTACAGGACAAGCAGGACAACATCTACCATAAAGAGAAGAAGCAGATCGTAGAGTGCCAACAACCACCTGTTGCCGAAGCGCTTTTTTTGCGTCGCAGGAGTTGTTTCTTTTTTATTCTGTCGCATATTCAAATGTTATTTCCTTTCTGCATTGTAGATATGGTCAGCCCGAATAAACATTTGTGTCTGCTATCAAGTCCATCATCGTGCGGATTATCTTCTCCATACCTGCCCTCCTTTTTGGTTATACTTTTTCTCCGAATGTATCCGGATGCTCCGGGTCAAACTGCTCGTTTGCCCACATGACGGTAACAAGGTCGTCGGTATCAGAAAGATTGATGATGTTGTGCGTATAGCCCGGAAGCATATGCACAGCCTCTATCTTCTCTCCGCTTACCTCAAAGCGAAGCACCTCGTCTGTGCCGATCTTGCGTTCTTCAATGAGTCCATGACCGGAAACTACAATAAAGAATTCCCACTTTGAATTGTGCCAGTGCTGACCCTTGGTAATTCCCGGCTTTGAGATATTCACGCTGACCTGACCGCATTTCTCGGTCTTGAGCAGTTCCGTGAAGCTCCCGCGGGCGTCCACATTCATCTTCAGCGGGAAAGCCACCTTTTCTTTCGGAAGATAAGAGAGATACATCGAATACAGTTTCTTCTCAAAACTGCCGTTCGGTATCTCAGGTATCACGAGTGTTTTCGGCTGGTCGTGAAACTTATGCAGACACTCGACGATATATCCGAGTGTCGCCTTGTGCGTCACAGGTGCGGCGCAGTATCTGCCGTTTTCGGTGAGAACCGTGCTTACGCCGTCAAATTCGCAGTGATGTTCCTTTCCCTCAAGAGCATCGAACATTTCTTCCACGAGGTCGTCGATAAAGAGCATCTCGAGCTCGACCGACGGGTCGTTGACAGTGATCGGCAGGTCATTTGCGATGTTATTGCAGAATGTGCCGACGGCGCTGTTGTAGTTCGGTTTCACCCACTTGCCGACAAGATTCGGGAAGCGGTAAACCAGCACCTTCGCTCCGGTTTCCTCTGCATAGGAGAAGAACAAATCCTCGCCGGCTCTCTTGGAGAGTCCGTATTCCGATGTGCCGAATCGTCCCGCAAGCGTCGCCTGAATCGAGGATGAGAGCATGACGGGGCAGGTGTTATGATGTTTTTTCAGTGTGTCAAGTAGCGTCGAAGCAAAGCCAAAATTCCCCGCCTTGAATTCGGCAGGGTCTTTCGGACGGTTTACTCCGGCAAGGTTGAAGACGAAATCCGCTTTTGCGCAGTATTCGTCCAGCTCCTCTGCGGTGCTGTCGATATCGTATTCGTAAATTTCGTCAATCTGTATATTCGGGCGCGTGCGATTCTTGCCGTCGCGTATGTTCTTCAGATTCTCCGTGAGATTTCGCCCGACAAAGCCCTTCGCGCCTGTAATCAGTATGTTCATGTGTCTTTTCTCCACACCATTTTGTTGACCACACCCGTGTACGACTGAATAATCTTGACTACCTTGGAAGAAACATTCTCCTCGATATAGTCAGGTACAGGAATGCCGTAGTCGCCGTTTTTATTCATCTCGACAGCCGTGTCTACCGACTGCAAAAGTCCCTTTTCGTCGATTCCCGAAAGGATAAAGCAAGCCTTGTCCAGAGCTTCGGGACGTTCGGTGGAAGTGCGGATGCAGACTGCCGGAAACGGCTTTCCTATACTTGTGAAGAAACTGCTTTCTTCGGGAAGTGTCCCGCTGTCCGAAACGACGCAGAAAGCGTTCATCTGCAGGCAGTTGTAATCATGAAACCCGAGCGGTTCGTGCTGAATAACTCGTTTGTCAAGTTTAAAACCTCTTGTTTCAAGCCTCTTGCGGCTTCTCGGATGGCAGGAATAGAGGATGGGCATATCGTATTTCTCCGCCATTTTGTTTATCGCCGTGAAAAGGCTTGTGAAATTCTTTTCCGTGTCGATATTTTCCTCGCGGTGAGCGGAAAGAAGAATATACTTTCCTTTTTCCAGCCCGAGGCGGGCATGGATATCGCTTGCCTCGATTTCAGCGAGATTGTTATGAAGCACCTCTGCCATAGGGGAACCTGTAACATAGGTTCGCTCTTTAGGCAGTCCGCAATCGGCAAGATAGCGGCGTGCGTGCTCGGAGTATGCCATATTGACGTCCGAAATAATGTCCACAATACGGCGGTTTGTCTCCTCCGGCAGGCACTCATCCTTACAGCGGTTGCCCGCTTCCATGTGGAAGATCGGAATGTGCAGACGTTTGGCGCCGATAACGGAGAGGCAGCTGTTCGTATCACCGAGAACTAATACGGCATCCGGCTTAATTTCCGCCATGAGCGTATAGGATTTTGCGATAATATTGCCGCAGGTCTCGCCGAGATTTGAGCCGACTGCATCAAGATAAACCTCGGGATCGGCGAGCTTCAGGTCTTTGAAGAACACGCCGTTGAGATTGTAGTCATAGTTCTGTCCCGTATGGGCGAGAATCACATCAAAATATCTGCGACACTTGGTAATCACCGCGGCAAGGCGGATGATCTCCGGTCGTGTGCCGACGATGATAAGCAGCTTTAATTTGCCGTTTTCCTGCCACTTCACTTGTTCAAACATTTATTTTCCCACCTTTGCAAGCTCGTCCTGTATATACGCAAGCGAAGCTATCTTCGCCTTTGTTTCTTCAACATTCAGGATGCGTGTATTGTTGGAATTGAATTCGGTGAGGGTGTTTCTTTTTTCGTCACCCTCTTTGAAATATTTATCATAATTCAGTCCGCGGCTGTCGGCAGGAACGCGATAGAAGTTGCCCATATCGATGGCTTTCGCGCATTCCTCATTGGTGAGCAGAGTTTCGTACATCTTTTCTCCATGACGGATACCGATGACCTTTATATCTTCTTTCCTGCCGCCGAACAGCTCACAGACAGCCTGCGCCTGTGTTCCTATCGTGCATGCGGGGGCTTTCTGGATAAGCAAATCGCCGTTCTCGCCGTGTTCGAAAGCAAACAAAACAAGATCGACTGCTTCTTCAAGCGACATGATGAAACGAGTCATGGAGGGCTCTGTGATGGTGATCGGATTGCCATTCTTTATCTGGTCGATCCACAGCGGAATAACCGAGCCGCGCGAACACATTACATTGCCATAGCGGGTGCAACAGATTTTTGTCTTGCCCGAATTGCGCGATTTTGCGACTGCGACTTTCTCTTCGATTGCTTTGGTGATACCCATTGCATTGATCGGATAAGCCGCCTTGTCTGTCGAAAGGCAGATGACGCATTCCACGCCAGCCTCAATCGCGGCAGTCAGCACATTGTCTGTGCCGATGACATTGGTGCGTACCGCTTCCATCGGGAAAAATTCGCAGGACGGCACCTGTTTGAGTGCTGCCGCGTGGAAAATGTAGTCTACACCGTGCATCGCGCCGCGGCAGGATTCGAGGTTTCGTACATCTCCTATGTAAAATTTGATTTTGTCCGCCACCTCCGGCATCTTTGCCTGAAATTCGTGACGCATATCGTCCTGTTTCTTCTCATCGCGGGAGAATATGCGTATCTCTCCGATGTCCGTGCGCAGAAATCGGTTGAGTACCGCGTTCCCGAACGATCCCGTCCCGCCGGTGATGAGTAGGGTTTTATTCGTAAAGATGTGCGTATTCATTATTTTCTTCTCCGTTTCAATTCAAAAGTATTTCTGAACAATATGCCTTCAACCATAAACTTAAAACACGGCCGCAAACCCGGAATAATCGCAGGAACCAAGAAGTTTATAATTATTTGGGTTGCTAATGATGCAACAGCGGCTCCTTCAACCCCAAAAACAGGAATAAGAGCGAAGTTAAGTCCGATATTTAACACAGCGCCGATAAGAGTAGTGATCTGAACAAAAAATGTTTTATTTTCACAAACCATAAAGATGTTGTTTATCGCTCCGAAATATGAAAAAGATGTATACCATACAATCGTTGCAAGACTTGCAACCGCCGGAAGATATTTTTCACCGTAAGCAATAAGAATAATATTTCGGGAAAAAACGCTCACAAAAATACCGTAAGCAATACACAGCCAAAACACCACGGAATAAAGTTGTCTAAACCTTTTTGCATACAATTCGGTATTGCTTATTTTATATTTCATTATTTCCGGTCTAAAACCATCTATTAAAGCAATCGGGATAATCGATATTGCGCCCGCAAGCGTCAATGAAACAGAATAGTAAGCAACAGACTCCGTATTCATCAGTTGCTTCAACATGATCTTATCTGTTTGTCCGTAAATGGTTGAAAGCAACGCCGAAAAAATAAAAGGATACGACAATTTCAGCATTTTAATGAAAACACTTTTACTAAAAGAAAGCCGCTGGTTTCGCCTCTTTATATATTCAATCAGTAACAAAATTGAAAATACTAATGTTTCACATGAGCAAGCGATAACATACCATATAATATTCTTTGTTGTCATTAGAACCACAATTCTGAATATTGATGAAGCAAAAAACGCCACAAGCCTGACAACAGCGACAATTCTCGCCTGATTTTTACATCTGAACCAATAAACAAAACTATCAAAAGCTCCAAACAGAACCGTTGTTGACTGGCAAAAGACAATTATATGAAGAACGGTGTTGCCGGGATCTGTAATATGTACAATTACCTGAATTATAGCAATTGAGAAGAGAGCCGTAATTAAGCGATATAATATTGCCGTTCCAGTATAAATGCCAACGGAATCTTCCTCTTCCGCATAATGCTTTGTTATCGTATAGTTAAAACCGAGAGTTCCGACGGCCGTAAAAAAAGCAATCAAAGACGCAGAATAGTTGATAGTTCCGAAATCCCCTGTCGTAAGAATTCTTGCGGCAATAATGCCCATCAAAAACTGCAAAACGGCATGTATAATATTCCCAATAAAAATCCATGAAAGATTTTTCAAAAACTTACTTTTCTGCATTATTGCTCCCAAAAGAATCTATAAGGACATATATCAAATTGATTGACGGCGAGAGTTTGGCTATAAAATGTATATATAAGCGCAACGATAAATGAGACTTTTAATATTATTCTGCTTTTTTGATTGCACTTTGAAAACATCTGTGTAAAAAGAACCGCGACAAACATCATAACATACATTGAACTGCGGAGAATAACACCGCCGGAAAACATGATATAAACAACTATTGAATACAGAGATAATCGAAGGGCACATACATCTTCATATAAAATACAGTCACCGGAAACCAATTTCAATCCATATGCATTTTCGTCTTTGTAATAGAAATAAAAAGTAAAAGCTATAAAGGCGAAGATTATAAGCTGAAACAAAAATGCTCCGCCGAGAGAAACGCTTGATCCGACATCAATTTTTTTTAAGTTAGAATTGATAAAACTCCATACTGTACCGCGTAAAATAAAAGCCCCCGGCACAAGTGCGATAACGCTCAATATGCGGATTTTTTTAACTTTTCTCGAAACGGCTACCCCGATCAACACAACAGCAAAAATATAGGCAGACATATGGAACAAAATCGCAAGAGAATAAAGAACAAAACCTAAAACTATGCCCTTCACATCAAATCTGTTGAAAAGAATAAATGCAAAAATGCAAATCGCCATTGCAATAACCTGACGAAGTCCCGAGGCGGAAAAAACAAAAAATTGATAGCAAATAAAGAATAAAACGGATATACAAGAATCTTTTGAATACTTTGCAATCAGTTTATACCAAGCAAATGAACTGAAAGCATAAATCAATGCTGTGAACAGCTGGAAACTCACACCCAATTTGGAAAAAAGTTTTTCCAAAAATATATAACCGAATTCAAAATAGACATAATCAAAATTCGACCAAGACATTTGTTTGGCTATATAATACTGCTCTCGATAGCCAACGATATCGGTACCGACAGACGGTGCTTTCAGCGCAAGCACGAGAAAAACCCCGAGCATTCCAAAAAACGCAATATATTTATTATTGTTTTTACCGTTCGGATTGAAAAAATAAAAGACAAGAGGCAAGCACAATACATAGAAAACCAAGCCGATATATATTGCCATTTAATATTCCTTTCTGTTATCTGTATGGTACTGAAAAATTAAAATCAAATGTCCACATCATCAGAGGCAACAACAGCCTCATAAACAGAGCGTAGAGATAAATCATCTAAAGAGATAAAAGAACGCATTGATTTTTTGGCATTTTCGGAAATGCTTTCACACAAAGACGGTTCTTTCAGCAGTTTTTCAATAAGAAACGCAAGCATCTCATATTCTTCATACCTGTATACAAATCCGTTTTCTCCGTTTACCAAAAATTCCTCTACGCTCCCACAAAGCGACGAGATGCACGGCATCCCGACAGACATTGCCTCACGCAAAGACAGAGCATGAACCTCCATGCATGATGGATTCACAAATAAATTGCATTTTTTTTCATAGTAAATCATCTGTTCCGTATTTAGTTTACCTACAAAAACGACACTTTCCGTCAATCCGTTTTCGGCAATAAATGCAGCCAACCACATTTCATAAAGCGAAAGAAATTTTCTGTCTTTTAATTTTCCGTTTTCACAGTTGAACGGACCTGGAACAATTATTTTAAGATCGGGAAAATGTCGTTTAACTATAACTGCAGCTTTCAATAATTGATGAAGACCTTTTTCCGAAGACTGCCCAAAAACCGTAAAAATACTGTTCTTTTCAATATCCGATATATTCCAATCGGAAAGCAGATACGATTGCGCAGGTTTCAGATAATGATAATGGCAGTTAATATTATCATTAACAGACAGACAATATGAAGCCGAAAAATCGCTGTCCAAAACAACATTTTTACACACCGAAAGTATAAACTTTTCATACTTTTTCTGGCGCGAAAAATAATATTTCTTTACTTTTGCAATAAGACGTTTTTTGACAGGAATTCCTCGTAAATATCTCCGATTTTCAACTTCGCGCTCAAGATATCCGCCTTTATATCTGTTGTGTATTCCGATTATTCCTTGCAAGAATACGACTTTTTTTATACCGGAACTAAACTTCGCGGCCCCGTAAGAAATACAGCTTTCCGTACCCCAAATATGGATTATGTCAGGAGAAACATTTTCAACAATACGGCGTATACATTCCGCAAGTTTTCTCGGAGGCTCTATTCCGAAAGATTTTCTCGGAAGATTGACACAAAAAGCTTTTCCTTCAGAACTTTCGGCAACTTTAATTTCTCCCGCAGAAACAGAACGGGACGCGCATAGAAAAAACATTTCATTTTCAGAAGCAGTTCCGTCTGCGACAAGCGCTTCATATTCGTTTTGAATCCAACCTCCGCTTGAACCAGGGGACGGCATTTTCAAAATCCGGCTTGCAGGCCCCATAGGAGAAGTTGAAACCCATAAAATTCTCATTTGGAATCTCCTTAAAAAAAACAAAATATCTGTATCAAGAGCTGCCGTTACTGTAAGAACGCATACCGAATTTAACAGCGATTTTTCGGGCCCACGGGCGGATACGAGAAGGCAAGTGGCGACGGGCAAAAACTTTTATTCCGAGTTTAAACTCAAACCACAGACTGTTCGTTTTTCTGTCCCCTGTATAAAGACCGTGTTTTTTAATATACCGTCCGGCTTTTCTTATGAGTTTTCCTTTTCTGACGACATCTAAAATCTCGAAATCTTCTGCGATGTCAACAACACATTTTGCGTTGTAATCTCTTGCTTTTTTCGATAACGACACCTCAAATTCCCACGCATTTAATGGTTTTCCGAAGCAACTGAAAAGGAATTCTTTCTTCCATATTCCAGAATAAAGGTTTACGCTGTACATTTCTTCGGTTTTAATAAAATGCAAATCGTCTCTTGAAGCGAATTTCTCCCCTGTTGCTCGAACCGGATGTTTGAAAAGCCGCATATAATCAACTTTTTCTTCTTTCACTATCCTAAAAAGCTCTTGTATTCTCGTATTATTTATACGATTGATTATATAGTAATCGTCAAGCGTTACAAAATAATAATTTGCATCGTAAAAAGTCGCGGCGGCTTTTAACCGATCGGACCAATCAGCACAGTTTTCAGGAAAAAACACATCTACTCCGTCATATGATTTGTCCGTTTTTCTATCGGTCACTATAACAGTTTTCATTCCGCGATCATTCCAGTTTTGACCCAGCAATTTTATGTGCCCGCCCCACAAGTCGGAAAACGCATCGCAGGACATAATTATCATTACAATATCATTTTGCATTTTATTTACTCCCAACGGCATTCTCAATAACACTCTCTGCAGTTTCACAACTTTTTCCTAAAGAATGATGATCGGCCGTAACAGCTATCTGTCTGACATAATACGCTTTCTGCCGTATACCGTCTGCAAGAATACTCCTAATCATACTTCCGAGTTCCTTCTTGTTATCGCATACAACGGCGGCTCCGGTTTGTTTCATATACTCTATAATTCCGCAATCAGCATCTCCGTAAGCAAGAATCAAAACACCGCTCGCCAACGCATCCGCGGCTTTCGTAGAAAGCGAATATCTTGACTTATCAATATCTTTTTTCTCAAAACCTTCAACAATTACAGTTATATCACTGCGTTGCATCTGTTCTTTTACTTGAGAATAAGGAATTGAACCGCGATATTCAATATGTTCATTTAATTTGAGAATCTTCGTATACGCAGTATCAAGTTCGTTTGAAAAAACAATCAATTTATATGTAGGATTTATCGAAGCAAGCGCGTCAGCAATATCACAAAGAGACCTATTTCTTCCCATGCGAATATTTCCGAAATATGTTATAAGCGGTGACTCCGTGTCGGCGACCTTAAACGGAGCCCTCTCTATCGTCGATGTCAGATACACGGTTTTTCCGTTCAACCCGAAAACAGAATTATATTTATCACGGATTTTGTCACTTATATAAATCGCGCTTCCTTTATGTTTAAAAACTCTCCGTATAAGTTTTTTATAAGTTTTTTTATACAAAACATATATCGGATTCAATGAAAAACGCTCGTTAAAATAATAATCGTCGCCGATACAAGAAACAATCGGAATATTATACTTTTCCGCGACATAACAGGCAATTTCAGGTATAAAATAATCATCTGAAAAAGCAAGAAAAACACATTCAGGAGAGAAATCATCAAGCCAGCTGTTTAGTTCATTTGTACACCAAAACTTCTTTCTCCATAGAAGTCCTCGAAGTAAGTGTGTAAGAGCAGTATGTTTTCTTCCGATTTTATATGCCTTCTCTGCATGTCGGTCATTCAGCTCAAGATCACTCGTATTCCAAGATTCGGGAAGATCATCATATCTGAAGATACGCCCTGTTTTTTCTTTCTTGTCGAGCCATCGCTTCATAATCCGATGATCTGTTATCTGAAAAAGCGTTTCACAGTGTCCTTTACACGGAGTTTTTGTGTTCGAGAAAATCTGAGCAAGGTTCTTTTTATCCATATAATGGAAATACGCGTCAAAAGCTCTCGACGTTGATTTTTCATTATATGGAACCGTGCCCACTATCAATACTCTGTATTGCATAACTTTCTCCAAAACAAAATTTTGTTTTTTGGGCAGAGCGGCATTTGCCGCTCTGCTCAAACAAAAAACCTTAATCTATTATCATCTTACCGTCGGCTCCGAATGTGTAATTGCCCGCGTTCATAAGACCGTTGGTTCTCGAAATGAAGTA
>ENA-ORMR01000914-ORMR01000914.1-human-gut-metagenome-genome-assembly--contig:-NODE-914-length-25407-cov-4.075103_pt1 | contig 25407 bp, 30 predicted proteins | sample MGYA00242107_ERZ509003 | MGnify/ENA primary metagenome ERZ509003 (study PRJEB26280, sample SAMEA2338699) | human gut metagenome | biome: human gut; feature: human-associated habitat; material: faeces... | reverse complement strand
GTCATCGCCGTCGGCTGCACGGGCGGGCACCACCGCAGCGTGTCCGTCGCGCGCTGCATCGCGTCCTATCTCACGGCCCTGGGCTATCCCGCGTTTGAAAATCACCGCGACATCACGCGCGGCTGAAGCAAGTTTTTGAAACGAAAGAAGGTGGCGGCATGTCGTTCGCCTATGACGTAAAGGCGGAGCTTTGCAAAGTTTCGCTGAACCGGAGCTGCTGCGCCGTGGCTGAGGGCTGCGGCGTGCTGCTGTATGCCAGCGCGTTTACCACAAGCGAGGTGCGCATCATCACGGAAAACGATGAATTTGCCGCGCGCCTTCCCAAGCTCTTCCAAAAGGCGTTTTCCCTGCGCTTTGACGAACTGCCCGACCGGACAAAGGACAGCGGCAAGCTCGTCTTTCGCATCACGCAGGAGGAAAAGCTCGAAACGATCTGGCGCGCGCTCGGCTATGATCGCCGGGCGCATTTTGCGCTGCACCTGAATTTTGCACTGCTTGAAGACGAGTGCTGCCGGATCTCATTTCTGCGCGGGGCGTTTTTGTCCGGCGGCAGTGTGACCGATCCGCAAAAGCGCTACCATCTTGAGCTTGCGACCTCGCACGTGCAGGCCGGGCGCGAGGTGGAGGCGCTGCTGCGCGACATGGGCTTTGAGCCGAAAAACGTCATGCGGCAGAACAATCTCATCACGTATTTTAAGAGCAGCACGCATATTGAAGACCTGCTGACGCTCATCGGCGCGCCGGGACGGGCGCTCGAGATCATGTCGGCGAAGATCGAGAAAGAAATGCGGAACACGGTGAACCGGCGCGTCAACTGTGACGCGGCAAATCTCGATAAGGCCGTGCTGGCCTCGCGTGAACAGGTGGAAGCCTTTACACGTTTGACGGAATCCGGCACGATCAACGACCTGCCGGTCAAATTGCAGGAGGTCGCCGTCGCACGGCTTTTGCAGCCGGAGCTGACGCTTTCTGAGCTGGCGGCGACCTTTGATCCACCGCTGACCAAGTCCTGCCTCAACCACCGCATCCGCAAGCTCATGGAGATCACCAGAGCACTGAAGAAGTAAAAAAGGAGGGAGCGCGCCATGTCATTCGCTCATCTGCATGTCCATACCGAATACAGTCTGCTTGACGGTGCGTGCCGCATCCGCGACCTTCCAAAGCTCGTCAAGTCGATGGGGCAGACCGCCTGCGCCATCACCGACCATGGCGTGATGTACGGTGCGGTCGATTTTTACCGCGCCTGTAAGGCCGAGGGCGTCAAGCCCATCATCGGCTGCGAGGTCTATGTTGCCCCGCGCACGCGCTTTGATAAGCAGCATGAATTCGACGCCGAGGCGCGCCATCTTGTCCTGCTGTGCGAGAATGAGGAGGGCTACCGCAACCTTTCCTATCTTGTCTCGATGGCACATGTCGAGGGCTTTTACATCAAACCGCGCATTGACTTAGACCTTCTGCGCGAACATGCGAAGGGTCTCATTGCGCTCTCGGCCTGCCTTGCCGGTGAAATTCCGCGCAGACTGCGCAACGGGGACTATAACGGTGCAAAGGAATATGCCTTGACACTGCATGAGATCTTTGGAGAAGATCACTTTTATCTCGAACTGCAAGATCACGGCATCCGCGACCAGGCCGTCGTCAACAAGGGCATTCTGCGCCTGCACGAGGAAACGGGGCTGCCGCTCGTCGTAACAAACGACGCGCACTATCTCAGAAAAGAAGACGCCTACGCGCACGACGTGCTGCTCTGCATTCAGACGGGCAAGACCGTGGACGATGAAAACCGCATGCGCTACGAGCCGCAGCGCTTCTATCTTCGCTCGACCGAGGAAATGGCGGCACTCTTTCCCGACTATCCCGAGGCGGTCGAGAATACGGGAAAGATCGCCGAACGCTGCAATTTAGAGTTCACCTTCGGCAAGTACCACCTACCGGAATTCAAGGTGCCCGAGGGCTACACCTCGCTCACTTACTTCAAAAAACTCTGCGCGGACGGCTTTGCCGAGCGCTACGGCGAGGGGACGGACAAGCAGCGCGCGCAGCTCGAATATGAGCAGAATATGATCGAGCGCATGGGCTTTGTCGACTACTTTCTCATTGTGTCGGACTTTGTCCGCTACGCCAAGAGTGTCGGTATCCCCGTCGGCCCGGGGCGCGGCAGCGCCGCGGGCAGCATCGTTTCCTACTGCCTTTCTATCACAGACATTGAGCCGATGAAATACGGCCTCTTTTTCGAGCGCTTTCTGAATCCCGAGCGTGTGTCCATGCCTGATATCGACATGGACTTCGGCGATACGCGCCGCGGCGAGGTCGTGGAGTATGTGCGCCGCAAGTATGGCGACGATCACGTGGCGCAGATCGTGACCTTCGGTACGATGGCCGCGCGCGGCGTCATTCGCGATGTGGGACGCGCGCTCAACATGAGCTATGCCGACTGCGATGTGATCGCAAAGCTTATCCCTGCGGGCCCGCACGTCACGCTCGACGACGCCATGCGCATCTCGCGCGAACTGCGCGAGAAGTATGAGGGCGATGAGCAGGTGAAAAAGCTCATCGATACGGCGCGCTCGCTCGAGGGCATGCCGCGCCACGCCTCGACGCACGCGGCGGGCGTGGTCATCACAAAGCGTCCGGTCGTCGACTATGTGCCGCTGGCGCGAAACGACGATACGATCGTCTGCCAGTACGTGATGACGACGCTTGAGGAGCTTGGCCTTCTTAAAATGGACTTTCTGGGACTGCGCAACCTCACCATTCTGGACGACGCAGTCAAGATGATCCGTGAAAAGGATAAAGGCTTTACACTTACTGGTATTCCTGAAAATGACGCCGCTACCTACGAGATGCTGGCAGCGGGACGCACCTCCGGTGTCTTTCAGCTCGAATCGAGCGGCATGACGGGCGTTTGTGTCAGCTTGAAGCCGCAGAACATCGAGGACATCACGGCTCTGATCGCGCTCTACCGCCCGGGGCCGATGGAATCCATTCCGAAATTCATCGCCTGCAAGCACGACCCGAAAAAGGTCTCCTATCTCATTCCGCAGCTTGAGCCGATTCTGTCGATCACCTACGGCTGCATCGTCTATCAGGAGCAGGTCATTCAGATATTCCAGCAGCTTGCGGGCTATTCGCTCGGTCAGGCGGATATGCTGCGCCGCGCGATGAGCAAAAAGAAGGTCAAGGACATTGAGCGCGAGCGCGAGGCGTTCCTGCACGGCGATCCCGCGCGCAATATTACAGGCTGTGTGGCCAACGGCATCGACGAAAAGGCCGCGCAGGAGATCTACGAGGAGATCTACGCCTTTGCAAACTACGCCTTCAACAAGGCGCACGCCGCGGCCTACGCGGTCGTCGCCTACCAGACGGCGTACTTTAAGTGCCACTATCCGAAAGAGTATATGGCGGCGCTCTTATCGAGCGTACTCGACTCGTCCGACAAAGTGGGCGAATACTTCGCCGAGTGCCGCGAGTGCGGCATCAAGCTCCTGCCGCCGGACGTCAACCACTCCGCCGACCGCTTCACGGTCGAGCCCGAAGGCATTCGCTTCGGTCTCGTCGCCATCAAGAACATCGGCCGCGGGCTGATCCTGCGCATGATGCAGGAGCGCGAGCTCAACGGCCCGTTCGTCGACTTTCAGGATTTCTGCCGCCGCATGGACGGCATGGAGATCAATAAGCGTGCGGTCGAGAACCTGATCCGCGCAGGCGCGTTCGATTCGACGGGCGCGAAGCGCTCGCAGCTCATCGCTGTCTACGAAAAGGTGATGGACGGCATCGCCGAGGGCAACCGCACGAACGTGGAGGGGCAGATCGACTTTTTCGGCATGGGCGCGGAGACCGCGCAGCAGGCCGCGCTCGTCCTGCCCGACATTCCCGAGTTCACGCCGCAGGAGCTCATGGCGATGGAAAAGGCCACGACGGGGCTTTACCTCTCGGGCCATCCGATGGACGCCTACCGTTCGCTTGTCCGTTCTTCCGGCGCGGCGGCCATCGGCCGCGTGATGGAGGACTTTTCGCAGGAATCCGGCCCTACGACGTTCTCCGACGGGCAGAAGATTTCGCTCGCGGGCGTTGTCACCGCGAGCAAGACGAAGATGACGAAGAAAAACACCCTCATGGCCTATGTCACGATCGAGGACGGCACAGGGGCGATCGAGATGCTCTGCTTTGCGCGCACGCTGGAGCAGTATGGCAGCTACTTGCAGGAGGGGCAGGTCATTTACGTCACCGGTACGCTCTCTGTGCGCGACGAAAAGGCGCCGCAGCTCATGTGCGACTTTGCCCGCCCGCTGAACGAAAGCTTCGCAATGCCGCCGGCATCGGCGCATGCGGCGACCCAACTGCGGCAGCGGACGGGGCAGACACTCTATCTGCGCCTGCCGTCAGCAAATGGCGCAGAGATGGACATTCTTAAAAAGATCCTCTATATGTTCGAGGGAAAAGAGAACAACGTCCGCATTCGCCTGACGGACACGGGAAAACTCATCGGCACGACCTGTGACCTGCATACTTCGCTCGTGCGCGACTTAGAGGAGCGCTTCGGCAAGGAAAACGTCGTGGTGAAATAAGAGAAAGGAGCGGCAGCGATGAGATTGCGTTTGACCATGATTTGAACAATATTTCAATCATGGAGGAATTATGAGAATTATTGAATACCAGACTTACCGGGAAGAGGAGATCCTGCCGCTGTACGCATCTGTCGGCTGGACGGCCTATACGGACGCGCCCGATGCGCTGCGTCGCGGCTTTGTAAAGTCGCTGCTCACGCTCGCAGCCTATGAAGAGAAAACGCTTGTTGGCCTTGCCCGCGCCGTGGGTGACGGCGAGACAGTCGTGCTTGTGCAGGATCTGCTTGTTTTCCCCCAGCATCAACGACTCGGTATCGGCACAGCCCTGATGCGCGCGATGATGGATCGTTTTGCAAACGTCCGCCAGTTTCAACTTTTGACAGACGACACGGAAAAAACGCTCGCATTCTACCGCTCGCTCGGTCTGCACGACCTTTCGTCGCTTGGCTGTCAGGGCTTTATGCGCTGATTCGGCGCATCACTGGCAAAACATTCATAACGAAAAAGAGACAGGCATTTGCCTGTCTCTTTTTGTATGTAAGGACTTTATTTTCCCTCGTCGGGTTCGGAGAAGAGCGTGTTCAAAACGCCGGTGTAGAGCTGCTCGGGATTTTTCTGGAAGCGCTCGGCGAGATCTTTGGCCATGACCTCCTTGGGCACCATGAGCTCCATCTTCAGGATGGGCTGGTCATCATCGTCGTTGAATGCGAGGGTAACGGTATACGTTCCGTTGCGGCGCGGCTCGATGTCCGACTGGATCTGCGCGCGGCGCTTGAGCTTCTGATTATAGATCGTGATGTTCTTATCCGCGCGCAGGCGCACGGAGTAGGGAAGGCTCGACTCACAGATCGCGCCGTTGTGCAGCCCCTTCTCTGTGATGGCATAGAGTCCATCGTCCGAGAGCGAAAGATGCTGCGACTCGACCAAATTGCTCAGGCATTCGGAAAAGTCAAAAAAGTCGATGCCGTCGTCGCACATCGTCAGCTCCTGCATTGCCTCGAACGGTACCGGCTCAATGAGCCGGGAGGCAACATAAAGGATAAGAAACTTGATCTCCAACTTGTCCTGAATAAAACCGACGCGCCCCATAGCGCACCTCCTTGGGTCAATTTTCAACGATCATAGCATAAATCTGCGAACAATACCACAAAAAGTTGTCGGTATCGGTCGCTCATAATCTATATTTAGTGTACCACACATTTTTTGGATTGTATAGGACTTTTTTCAATGCTTTGCAGCGCACACCCATTTTCGGGTGCGGCATAGACTGGTGTGAAAGAATCCGGCGCGGCTGCCGGACTTTCCAGTACTTAAAATAGGAGGTATTCTTGCTTTATGGCTGATAAAGTAGCAGCAGGCCCCGTCGGCGGCGCAAACGGCGCGCGCGAGGCGGTCTGTATTCATACGAAAAAGATCTACTCGTCCTGCCGCGACAAGGACTGCATCGAAGATCTGCGCTTTTACCCCACGGCCACGGCACAGAGCGTTCTGAGCACGGCGCAGGGGCTGCGCGGCGGCAGTGCCGAGCTGATTTACACCTTTGTGGACGTTGAGCCCGTGAACTTTAACCGCGGGTACTACACCGTTGATATGCACTTTTTCTACCGCATCACCTTACAGGCGCTCAACGGCAGCACGCGCTACACGGAGATCGAGGGTCTTGCGACCTTTGATAAGCGCGTCGTGCTCTTCGGCAGCGAGAGCGGCGCGAAGATCTATTCCTCCGTTCCCGAGGCGAACGCCATTGACATGCCGCTCAACCTGACGGCAAATCTTCCGACCGCGGTGGTCGAGGTCGTCGATCCGATGCTGCTGTGCGCGCACTTTGCCGACAACTGCAACTGCCGCTGCGGCTGCGAGCGCGGAACGCTCAGCGGCGTGCCGGTCGGTATTCTGGAGGCCTTCAATGAACCGATCCTCTTCGACGAGTCCGCCATCCGCCGGGTATGTGTCTCGCTCGGCCAGTTTTCGACCGTGCGCTTAGAGCGCGATACGCAGCTTCTCATCCCTGTGTACGACTACTGCATTCCGTCCAACGAGTGCACGCTCGCCGGCGGCGATTGCAGCTGCGAGGATCCGTGCCGGGTCTTCGACGCGGTGGAATTCCCGATGGACGATTTCTTCCCGCCGGCAGTGCCGTCGGGCGGCTGCTGTAACTGCGCCTGCCCCTGCGGAGAGAAGTGACGAACCATCAAGCAAACGCGAAAAAACGGGGAATTTCCCCGTTTTTTCTTTTGCCGGAAACGGGACAAGGCGGCATAAGCCCGTCCGCGCGCACATAGAGTGGACTAACACCAGAGAAGGGAAGTGTGGAACGGTGGAACGGCTTGATCGGATCTATCGCTATGAGCAGGCATGCGAATTTCTGCCGCACCGGCTGAAGAGCCTTGCGCTCTCGCTGCCGGACAAGCAGAAAGAGCGTGTGGAGGAGCTGCGCCTGCGCGTGATGCACCCATTGACTGTGTTGACGGGTGAGGGCGAGTTGAACGCGGCGCCCGACGGGATCGCCTCGCTCGTAAAGGCGGAGGACTTGGAACAGATGCTCGGCGCGGTGACGGAATACTCACGTTATGCCTGCATTGAAACGCTGCGGCAGGGATTTTTGCCGCTGCGGGGTGGGTTCCGCCTCGGCGTATGCGGCAGTGCCGTTGTGCGCGAGGGAGAGGTGAATAACCTCAAGGACATCTCTTCGCTCGCGCTTCGCATCGTGTGCGAGCACATCGGGCTCGGGAGTGACATTGCGCCGCGGCTTTTTGACGGAAACGGACGCTTTATGAGCACGCTTCTTCTCTCGCCGCCAGGCGGCGGAAAGACAACGCTGCTGCGCGATCTCGTCCGCGTGTTGTCGCTCGGTGACAGCGAGCACCGCGCGCTGCGCGTGGCGGTCGTCGACGAGCGCTGTGAGCTTGCCGTGTGCTGCAAGGGCAGGCCTCAGATGGAGCTTGGCAACCACACGGACGTGCTCTCGCTCTGCCCCAAGGCAGTCGGTATCCCGATGGTGCTGCGCGGTATGAACCCGCAGGTCATTGCGGTCGACGAGATCACGGCGGCAGAGGATATTCGCGCGATGTGCTATGCCGCAAACTGCGGCGTGGGGCTGCTTGCGAGCATCCATGCGGAAAGTATGGATGAGCTGCGCTTAAAGCCGCTCTGGCAGGAACTTTTGCGTGCGGAGGTATTCCGGCGCTGCGTCGTCATTCGCGCAAACGGCGGCGCACGGTCTTACGAAGTGAGCGCGCTGCCATGCTCCGTCTGACGGGGGCTGCGCTGATCCTCGGCGCGGCGCTGCGGCTGCAAAGGAGCCTGAGCGTGCGTGGCCGGCTGCGGCGCAAAACGCTGCGCGCTCTTGCAAATGCCTTTCTCTCGTTGGAAAGCGCTGTCCGGTCGACGCTGACGCCGCTTCCCGCGCTGCTGCAAGAGCTGCGCTGCGAGAGCGAAGCGGCGAGCTTTTTTGCTGATGTGACCGCCGGCCTTGCGCGCGGCGAGCCGCTCACGGCCGCGTGGGAGGGCGCGGTAAAAAATCTTCCCGTCGGCACTCGGGAACGGGAGACCGTTTGCGCGCTTTCCCGTTCGCTCAACGGGGAGGAAGAGAGCGTCTGCGCCGCGCTTGCGCTGAGCGCGCGCGAGCTGACTGCTGCCGAAGAGGAACTGCGCCAACAGGCGCACGAGCAGAGCCGCATCACGTCAGCACTGTGCCTCGGCGGCGGTGTGATGCTCTGCATTCTGCTGATGTAGCGCTCTGAGAAGGATAAATGCTTTACAGAAGGAAGTCGTCTATGGATATTGACCTCGTGTTCAAGATCGCGGCGGTCGGCATCGTTGTCGCCGTGCTCAACCAACTGCTCGTGCGCTCCGACCGGCCGGATCAGGCAATGCTTGTGAGTCTTGCCGGGCTCATCACAACGATGATGCTGCTTGTGCGGGAGATCAGCTCGCTCTTTGATCTTATCAAGAGCCTCTTCGGGTTTTGAGATGGAGCTGCTCATCAAACTTGCGGCGCTGAGCCTGTGCGTGAGCGCTGTTGCAGCGCTGCTCAGAAAGAACGATGACGCGCTTGCGCTCCTTTTGCTGCTTGCGGCGGTGCTTGTCGGCTGCGCGATGCTGCTGCCCGCGCTCTCCGAGCTATTCGACTTCTGCGAGCGGGCGCTATCGCTCACGGATCTGCCGCTCACGCTGTTCGTACCGGTCGTCAAAGTCACGGCCATCGCGCTCGTGGCGCGCTTTTCCTGCGCGCTGTGCGCCGATGCGGGACAGGGGGCGCTCGCGGCGCTCCTTGCCACAGCAGGAGCGGTGTGCGCGCTTGTCTGCGCGCTGCCGCTTATGGAGGCGCTGCTTGAGATGGTGGAGGGATTTTTATGAAAAAACTGCTCTGCCTGCTTTTTGCCGCCTTGCTGCTCTCTTCCGGCGTCTCGGCGCTCGAGCTGCCAGGCGGGCTTGACGAGGCTGTCCCGCGGGAGCTGATCGAAAGCGCGGAGGCGGGGGACGATCTCATCATGCACGGCGGGCAGTATCTTTTCTCTCATTTCCGCACGGCGCTGCAAAGCGCGGCAGCGAAGTCGCTGCGCGGCGCGATGGCGCTCATGCTGCTCTCACTTTTATGCGGGCTTGTCGAAGGCACGGCAGAGAGCGCGGGCGAGCAGCCCGCGCGGTACGCGGGCTATCTTGGCGTGCTTGGCGCCGCGGCGATCGCATCGCAGGATCTGAGCGCGCTCATCGGCGTCGGTGTCCAGACAATGGACGAGCTTGCGGCGATGGCAAAGCTTTTGATCCCGACCGTCGCCGCAGCGATGGCGGGCGGCGGCTGCGTCGGCTCGGCGAGCGTGTGGCAGGTGGGGGCGCTGATGCTCAGCGACCTCTTTCTCTCGCTGATGCGCAATGTGCTCGTGCCGCTGCTCTACTGCATGATTGCTGCATCTGCCGCGGGCGCGCTCCTGGAGCAGAGCCGCTTATCGCTTCTCTCCAAGGGCATCGGCAGGCTGCTCTCGTGGGGCTTGAGCGCGGTTTTGATCGTATTCACCGCGTTTTTGTCGCTCACGAACCTGCTTGCCGGCTCTGCCGACCGTCTGGCGGTCAGGGTCGGGAAGACGGTCATCTCTGGCGCAGTTCCCGTTGTCGGCGGTATCTTGTCCGACGCGACAGAGGCCGTTGCCGCCGCCGCGCTCACGCTGCGCGGCACGCTCGGCGTGCTGGGCGTGTTTTCTGTGCTTGCGCTCTGCCTTGCGCCGCTGCTGCATCTGGCGGTGCAGTACCTTTTCTATCAGCTGGCAGCGTTTTTCAGCGCTGTGACCGGCGCTGATCCGCTCTGTAAATTCTTGGAGCAGCTGTCCTCCGCCTTCTCGCTGATGCTGGCGATGACGGCGGGCGGGGCGTTTTTGCTGCTCGTATCGTTTTTGATCGCAATGATGATGGTGGTGACGGTATGACGTTTCTTCGCTCATGGCTTTTAAGCGTGACAGCCTGCGCGGTGCTGATCAGCATTGCCCAACAGCTTGCGAACGACGGTGCAATGAAGAAGATCGTGCGCTTTGTCGGCGGCATGGTGCTGATGCTTGCGATGCTGCGTCCGCTGCTCTCGCTTTCTTTCGACCTTCCCGCGCTTGACGGCGAGAGCTACCGCGAAGCGGTCGAAGCGCTGAAAGAAACGCTGTCCGCCGAGCAGGAGGACGCGCTGCGCGAACGCATAGCCGCGCAGACACAGGCATATATTGAGGACAAAGCCGCCTCGCTTGGCCTGAACGTGCGCGCAGAGGTGCGCACAGCGATATATGACGGTGTACCACTGCCGGATTCTGCCACGCTGTACGGCGAAAAAAACGCGGCGCTCGGCGCGTACATCACGCAGGAGCTTGGCATAACGGAGGAGAAGCAGCGATGGATCGAACCGGATTGAACGCAGCGCCGGTGCAAAAGGCGCTCAAAGGCATCAAGAAGTACAAATACATTCTGCTGACGGCATTGCTCGGCGTGCTGCTTCTGCTGCTGCCGCAGGAGGGAAAAACATCAAAACCTGCTTCCGACACGCCGTCCGCCGCGGAAAACTTTGACCGTGAGGCATTGCAAAAGGAAATGGAAACGATCCTTTCCTCGCTCGATGGCGTGGGCAGGCTGTCGCTCATGCTGACCGTCGAGGGCGGCGGCGTTTATGAGCTTGCGCAGGACGAGAGCGCGTCGCTGAAAAGCTGCGGGGAGGAGGTCGACGAACGGACGAAGAAAACAGAGACCGTTGTGCTCGGCAGCGGCGCGGGCGCGGAGGTCGTTGTGACCCACAGCCGCTATCCGCGCTTTGTCGGTGCGCTCATCGTCTGTGAAGGGGGAGACCGCGCTGACGTGCAGCTGAACGTGACGCAGGCCGTCAGCGCGCTGACGGGGCTTTCGTCCGACAGGATCACAGTGGTCAGGGGAACGCCATGAAACTACAGTATTTTTATTATGCAAAACGCAGGGAGGAAACAGTGATGAAGCAGTTATGGAAGCGAAACGCAGTGGTCGGTACGATCGTGGTCTTTGTCTGTGCGGCGATCTTTCTCAACGGAAAGTATGCCGAAAAGGTCGAAAAACCAACAAAAATCTTAGGCCAGTCCGAGCTTGTGAGTACGGACGGCGGCGCAGCCGAGGTCTCTGCTGATGCGGAGGGAAAAGATTACTTTGCATCGGCGCGGCTGACACGCCAGCAGGCGCGCGACAGCGCGCTGTCGCTCTTAAAGGAGGCAAGCGAGAGCGAAGAGGTGGATGCTGAGACGGCAAATGAGGCGGCAAAAAGCATCGAAACACTCGCGTCCTACACGCTCTGCGAGGCGCAGATTGAAAACATTGTCACGGCCAAGGGTTATGAGGACTGCGTTGTTTTCATGTCGGCGGACGGTGTGAGCGTGGTCGTTTCGACCGGAGAAGAAGGGCTTCAAACCGAGGACGTTGCGCGCATTACGGACATCGTCAAGCAGGAAACCGGGCTCGGCGCAGAAAACATCAGGATCATGGAAGTAAATTAGCTGTTGTATTTTTTGAAAGATGATGGTAAAATACTCTTCGATATGAGCATTCAAGACAAGGAGTGGATATTTGAATGGCTGAAAATCGAGAGTATTTGACCCGCGCCGAAGAAAACGGCAGCATCAGCATTGCAGAAGATGTGGTGGCCGCCATCGCGGCAGATGCCGTTGCCGAGATCGAGGGCGTTGGCTCCATGTGCCAGAATATGACCGAGCAGATCACCGAGCAGTTCACCGGAAAAAAGGGTCTGCGCGGCGTGCGCGCCGAGGTGAGAGACGGCGATATCATCATTGACGTTTACCTGATGGTGCGCTACGGCTATGCCATCCCCGAAACGGCCCGCAAGGTGCAGGACAGCGTGTCCGCCGCGGTGAGCGGCATGACGGGCTACAGCGTCCAGGCGGTCAACGTCCATGTCGGCGGGATCAGCTTCAACTAAGAGAAAGATAAAGGAACAGACGAGATGATTCGCAATACAGCGCGAGAGATCGCAGTGCATCTTGCATACGAACTGAGCTTTACGGATAAAACGCCAGAGGAGCTGCTCGACGAGAGGCTGACGAAGGAATACTTCGATACGCTCAAGGACGAGGACAGTATCTATGAAAAAGCCCCCGGCGCCACGCAGGCGGATTATATCCGCGCCATTGTGACCGGCGTTGCCGAGCACGCACCGGAGCTGGACGGATATATCGCCAAGTACGCCAAGGGGTGGAGCTTCGACCGCATTCCGCTTGTCGCCTCGGCGATCATGCGCGTTGCGATGTATGAGTCTCTCTACCGCAGCGACATTCCGACGCGCGTGGCCGTCAACGAAGCCGTGGAGATCGCCAAAAAGTATGAAACGCCGGAAACGGTGAAGTTCATCAACGGCATTCTCGGCAGCTTTGTGCGCGGTGAGATCAGCGCGGAATAAAGCATTGCCAAAAAGCAGAGTACCGCCAACGCGGCGCTCTGCTTTTCTTCCGTTTTTTAATTATTTTTGCAAGAGAGGTGAAGCGGCGTGGCGCAGGAGCAGATGGTCTTCAGTGTATCGGAAGCAAACAACTTCATCAAGGCGCTGCTCGACGCCGTACCGCAGTTACAGACCATTTTCGTGCGCGGCGAGATCTCCAACTACAAGCTCTATCCCTCCGGCCACCATTACTTTACGCTCAAGGACGAGGGGAGCGCGCTCAGGTGCGTGATGTTCCGCGGCATGGCGTCAAAGCTTCGCTTTCGCCCGGAAAACGGCATGAAGGTCATCGCCTTCGGCCGCATCGGCGTCTTCCCGCGCGACGGCGCATATCAGCTCTACTGCTCGGACCTGAGCGCGCAGGGGGTTGGCGATTTGTACGTCGCCTTTGAGCAGCTCAAGGAAAAGCTCAGCAAGGAAGGGCTCTTCGACCCCGCGCACAAAAAGCCGCTGCCGAAATATCCCGCGCGCATCGCCATCATCACTTCGTCGGCGGGTGCGGCGATACACGACATGCTGCGCATTTTGAATGCGCGCTGGCCGATGAGCGAGGTCGTGCTGTTGCCCGTGCGCGTGCAGGGTGCGGAAGCGCCGGCCGAGATCACGGGCGCGCTGCGCTATGCAAACAAATGGATGGTCGCCGACCTCATCATCACCGGGCGCGGCGGCGGTTCGATCGAAGATTTATGGGCGTTCAACGACGAGCGCGTGGCGCGTGCGATCTACGAATCCGATCTTCCGGTCATCTCCGCCGTCGGACACGAGCCGGACGTGACGATCTCGGATTTTGTTGCCGACGCACGGGCGTCGACACCGTCCAACGCGGCGGAGATCGCCGTACCCGATCAAGGGGAACTGCGCCGTCGGCTCGGCGCGCTGCAAACGCGCATGGAGCAGAGCGAGCGCAAGCGCGTGAAGAATTTGCGCGAGCAATTTGAAAAAACGGCGCGCAGCCGCGTGCTGCAAGACCCCATGGCGTTTATCGACGACAAGCGGCTGCTGCTCGATTATACGCAGAAAAATCTCGCCTCGCTCGCCCGTCAGCAGACGGCGCAGCGCATGCAGCAGTTTGCATCTCTCGCAGCCAAGCTCGATGCGCTCAGCCCGCTGAGCGTGCTGGGACGCGGTTACGCCGTAGCGCGCACGGAGGACGGACAGATCCTGCGCGCAGCGCAGGCCGTCAGCATCGGAGAGAAGATCGAGGTGCTGCTCGGGCAGGGAAGTCTCAACTGCACGGTAGATGCGTGCAATACGGGAGGATATGACGATGGCAAAAACGTTTGAAGAAAATATCGCGCGGCTCGAAGAGATCGTGGCAGCACTGGAAAAAGGCGATGCAAAGCTTGCCGATTCCCTCAAGCTCTTTGAAGAGGGGACAAAACTTGTGCGCGACTGCGGCGCGATGCTCGACAAGGCTGAGCAGAAGGTCGCAAAGCTATCCAAAGGCGCGGACGGCGCGCCGGTCGAGAGTACATTTGTTTCGGAGGAGTAAGCAATGGAGGAAAAGCTGTTTTCCGCCCGTGTGGCGGAGTACAAGGCGATGGTGGAGGGCTATCTTTCCTCCTGCCTTTCAGAGGCGCAGCGCGCAAGTTATCATAAGCTGACCGAGGCAATGCAATACAGCCTGATGGCAGGCGGCAAGCGGCTGCGCCCGATGCTGGTGCTCGAATTCTGCCGGATCTGCGGGGGAGACGTCGAAAAGGCGCTGCCCGTTGCCTGCGGCATCGAGATGCTGCACACCTATTCGCTCATTCACGACGATCTTCCCGTGATGGATAACGACGATCTGCGCCGCGGCAAGCCCTCGAACCACAAGGTGTTCGGCGAAAGCACGGCGACACTCGCAGGCGATGCGTTGCAGGCGCTGGCGTTCGAAACCGTTCTGTCAGCAGATATTCCCGCGCCGTGCGCACTCAAGTGCGCGAAGCTCCTCGCAAATGCCGCCGGTCACGAGGGGATCTGCGGCGGTCAGGAGCTCGACCTTGCCTGGGAGGGGAGAGCACTGAGCGCATCGGAGCTGGAGGAGATCTATCTGCGCAAGACGAGCGCGCTCATTCGCGCGGCGTGCCTGATGGGAGTAGCTGCCGCGGGCGGCACCAAGGAGCAGGAGGAAGCCGCGATCGGCTACGCCGACAACTTCGGCATTGCCTTCCAGATCCGCGACGACATGCTCGATGTGGTGGGCGATGAAGAGACCTTCGGCAAACCCATCGGCTCTGACAGGGAAGAGGGCAAGACCACGTTTGTCGACATTCTGGGACTGAACGGCTGCCTTCGCGTGATCGAAGCGCACAGTGAAAGCGCGGTCGAAGCGCTGTTCGGCCTGGAGAGCACGGATTTCCTGACCCATCTTGTCCGTATTTTCGAAAAACGGGAACAGTAAATATAAATTCTCGTTCAATTCGATAAAAAAACGGGAAATCATGCCAAAGTGTGAATTTGGTGTTGACAAGAGAAAAAGATGGTGCTACGATACGCACATCGAAACGAACCCCACCGGGTGGGAATGATCAAGAGAAAGGATCCATTGGCATGAAGAACCTTTACACTGCCAACTTCATGATGATGCCGATGATGCGCATGTTCAGCATGTGCATGCTTTGTCATGGAGAAAATGGTCATTTCCTTTCTAAAACTGTCTGAGAAGTTCAGCATGAGTGAACGACAGCGGAAGGTCAATGACCTTCCGCTGTTTTTAATTTCCCGAAAGGAGCAGACGATGCGTTTTGAATTGATGAGAGATGACCGAATGTGTCCGCCGGACACTACGGCACGCTGCATTTGAGCGGGACCTGCCGTCCTGCCGATCTTTATTCCTTTTCCATAAACCAATCTATAAAAATCTAAAAAACCATCAATAAAAGGAGATCAATCCGATGAAAAAGCATTCTATCAAGCTGACCGCACTGGCTCTTGCACTCGTTCTTACCGCCGCGCTCGCCCTGACCGGCTGCGGCTCCAAAGATGGCGACAGCGCCGCTACCATTCAGATCGCTGTTCCCAACGACACCACCAATGAAGCGCGTGCCCTGCTCCTGCTCGAGAAAAACGGCATCATCAAGCTTGCCGACGGCGCCGGCATCACTGCCACCAAGAACGACATTGTCGAAAATCCGTATGGCGTCGAGATCGTAGAGACCGAGGCCGCGCAGATCCCCAATATTCTGCAGGACGTTGACTACGCCGTCATCAACTCCAACTATGCCATTAACGCAGGTCTGAACCCCGTGGCCGACTCCCTTGTGATCGAGGGTTCCTCCTCTGCTTATGCCAACATTCTGGCCGTGAAGGAAGGCAACGAGAGCTCCGATAAGATCAAGGCGCTCGTCGCCGCGCTTGAGAGCCAGCAGGTCGCCGATTACATCAACGAGAAGTATGACGGCGCTGTCGTCAGCACCGTCGACGATCCGACCGACGGTTACGATGCTTCCGTTGACTATGACGCTCTCGCCGGTGCGACCATCTCTGTTGCCGCTTCCCCGACCCCGCACGCTGAGATCCTCGAGGTTGCCAAGGCAATCCTTGCCGAGAAGAATATCACCCTCGATATCCAGACCTACAACGACTACGTCGTGCCCAACACCGTCGTCGAAGACGGCACCGTGGACGCCAACTACTTCCAGCACACCCCGTACCTTGATGATTTCAATGCCGAGAACGGCACCCACATCGTTTCTGTTGCCGCCATTCACGTTGAGCCCATGGGCCTCTACGGCGGCAAGCAGACCACGCTCGATGCGCTGAGCGCCAAGTAAGAGAGAAAGGAGGGAGCGTTCTTGATCGAACTGAAGCATTTAAGCAAATCCTTCGAAACTGCCGGAGGACGGGTAGACGCGCTCAAGGACGTCTCCCTCACCATACCGGACGGTGATGTTTACGGCATCATCGGCATGAGCGGCGCCGGAAAATCTACGCTCGTGCGCTGCATCAATATGCTCGAGCGTCCGACCGAGGGCGAGGTCATCGTGAACGGACAGCGGCTCGACACGATGTCCCCCGCACAGCTGCGCACGGCGCGGCATGACATTACGATGATCTTTCAGCGCTTCAACCTGCTCATGCAACGAAACTGCCTCGCTAACGTCTGCTTTCCGATGGAACTTTCCGGATTGCGGGGAGAGAAGAAGTGGCGTGAGCAGCGGGCGCTGGAGCTTCTCGACATCGTGGGGCTCAAGGACAAAGCCAAGGCCTATCCTGCGCAGCTCTCCGGCGGTCAGCAGCAGCGCGTTGCCATCGCCCGCGCGCTCGCAACAAATCCGAAGGTTCTGCTCTGCGATGAGGCCACGAGCGCGCTCGACCCCAAGACCACGCGCCAGATCCTCGAGCTGATCGGCGACATCAACAAAAAGCTCGGCATCACCGTCGTCATCATCACGCACCAGATGAGTGTGGTGAAGGAGGTGTGCAACCACGTTGCCATCCTCGATGACGGCGAGGTGGTGGAGGAGGGGCTTGTTTCGGCGGTCTTCTCCGCGCCCAAGTCTGCGGCGGCACGGCACCTTGTCTTTCCGCGCGGCGCGGACATCGATGTATCCGACCCTCAGCAGCAGCGCCGCATTCGGCTTATTTTCCGCAGCGCAAAGACGACGTCCATTCCGCTCGTCGCCCGCCTTGCGACCGAAGAGGGCATCAGCGCGACGGTCATCTCCGCCACGACGCAGAAGCTCTCCGAAGAGGTCTACGGCGGCATGCTCCTCGGCGTGCCGAACGCGCAGTTTGAGCAGGCAATGGACTTTTTGAGAAGTATCGAAAATCTTCAGGTAGAGGAGGCGAGCGTCGATGTACAGTAATCTCTTTTCTCCGCAGTCGATTGCGGAGCTGACCGCCGCCATGCAGACGCAGTTCCCCAAGGCGATTTGGGAGACCTTTTATGTGACGCTCCTTTCAACGGCACTTGCTGTTGTCATCGGCCTTCCGCTCGGCGTGCTGCTTGTGGCGGGGGAGAAGGGCGGCGTTCTGCCGCTGCCTAAGGCTCTGATGAGCGTTCTGAACGTCATCATCAATCTGTTGCGCTCGATCCCGTTCCTCATCTTAATGATCATGGTTTTCCCGCTCTCGCGCCTCATCATCGGCACGACCGTTGGCACGACCGCGACCATCGTTCCGCTGGTCGTGGCGGCGTTCCCGTTTGTGGCGCGCCTGGTAGAGAGCAGCCTGCGCGAGGTCGACCCCAACATCATCGAAGCCGCGCAGAGCATGGGCGCAACGCCCATGCAGATCATCTGCAAGGTGATGATCCCTGAAAGCGTTCCCTCGCTTTTGCAGAATTTCACCATCGCGCTCACGACCATTCTCGGCTACTCGGCGATGAGCGGCATCATCGGCGGCGGCGGCCTCGGCAAGATTGCCATCGACTACGGCTACTACCGCTACAAGTATCTCGTGATGTTCGCGGCGGTCGTGTTGCTCATCATTCTGGTGCAGATCTTCCAGTCCGTCGGCACGCGTTTGTCCGCCAAGAGCGACAAGCGCCTCAAGAAATAAAACAATATCCTGCAAAGCGCCCCAACCGCATGGTTGGGGCGTTTTTTTGTCATATTGCACCGATTGACAGGCAAACAGCGGGGAATTGTGAAAGCGAAATGCAATAAAAATTGCAAAACGCCTTGTCATGTGAGAAAAGGACTGTTATAATAGATTCAGAATGCAATGCACGTCCTGATGATTTGCATATTTTTTATGGAGAAATTGCGTGAACAGCTTTCAAGAACTTCTCCGGTCCATCGACTGGGGCTCGCTGACCGACGCGCTTTTGCGCGTGCTCGGCGTCTTTTTATGTTTGACGGTGCACGAAACCTGCCACGGTCTTGCAGCCCTGGCTCTCGGCGACCCGACGGCCAAACGTGAACACCGACTAAGCTTGAATCCGCTGCACCACATCGACTGGTTCGGTTTAGCCGCAATGCTGCTTGTCGGCTTCGGCTGGGCAAAGCCCGTGCCGGTCGATATGCGGTATTTTAAAAAGCCCAAGCAGGGTATGGCGCTCACGGCGCTCGCGGGGCCGGTATCGAATCTGATGCTGGCGGTCTTGCTGCTGCTCGGCGCGCGCATCACGATCGCGCACTACATTGACACGGCATTTTGCAGCGCACTTTTGAATTTTCTTGCGCGGACAGCGTACATGAGCGTCGGCTTGGGGCTTTTCAACCTCATTCCGATCTCGCCGCTCGACGGGTCGAAGGTGCTTTTCGCCTTTCTGCCCGACCGCGCGTATCTGACGCTGATGCGATACGAAAAGTACGGCATGGTGCTGCTTTTTCTGCTTGTCTGGCTCGGCGTGGGGGGCAATATCCTCGGCGAGGGCATTTACCGCGTATACGGGCTGCTGGTCGATCTGATCGTATATTAAATAAAGAGAGGAATGTCATGGACAATCCCGTTTTCAAGCTGGAAGGCGTGGTGCATGAGCGCAGCGCGGAAGCGCTGCAGGACTTTGAAGGTCCGCTTGATCTCATTCTCTTCCTGCTTTCGAAAAATAAAATAGAGATCCAGGACATTCCGATCGCGCTCATTCTGGAGCAGTATCTCGCCTATCTCGAGCAGCGCAAACAGCTCGACCTTGAAGTGGCGAGCGAGTTCATCACGATGGCGGCGCATCTGATGTATATCAAAACGCGGATGCTCCTCTCGCTCGAGGACGAGCAGGCGCAAAGCGAGATGGACGAGCTGATCGCGTCGCTCAAAGAGCGCGCGCAGAAGGATACCTACCTTCGCATCAAGACGCTGACGGAGACGCTAGGCCCGATGGGAGAATTCGGCCGCAGCATCACAACGCGCGATCCCGAGCCCATGCAGCGCGGCAAGATCTATGAATACAGCCATGAAAAGGCTGACCTTGTGCTTGCCATGCAGGCGATCGCGGCGCGCGGAGAAAAACTGGACGCGCCGCCGAGCGCGGCGCTGAGCGAGATCGTTCGCCGCGAGCCGTATCCTGTCAAGGGCAAGGCGGAGGAGATCCTGCCGGAGGGCTTCGCCTGCCCGCACTGCGGCGGTCACGGATTCACAAAGGAAACGAATACACTGGACGGTTGGTTTGACTCCGGCTCCACGCTTTTTGCTGCTGTTCCGCGGCGCGAGGAGCCGCAGCGAGATCGTGGCGACGTTTATCGCCGTTTTGGAACTTTGCCGCGAGAAGGTCATTCATCTGGCCGGTTCCGACACAGACTGTACCGTTGCCTGCGGGGACGACGCCCCCGAGAGCATCAATTTATAAAAAGCGAGGAACGCTATGTCTTTGGAATCTTTAGATCTGCGCGAGGTCGAGTCGGCCATCGAGGGTATTCTCTTTGCCAGCGGCGAGCCGCTTGCGATCGACCGCATCTGTCTTGCGCTGGATCTCGACCGGCCGACAGCGGAACAGGTGCTGCAAAAGCTCGGCGACTATTACGCCTTTGAGCGCCGCGGCATCCGTCTCATTCGCATGGAGGACAGCTATCAGCTCTGCTCATCGCCGGATTATGCGGATGTGATCCGCAAGGCGTTTGAGATCCGCAAGACCGCCAAGCTCTCTCAGCCTGCGCTGGAGGTGCTGACGATCATTGCCTATTATCAGCCCACGACCCGCGCCTATGTCGATCAGGTGCGCGGGGTGGACAGCTCCTACACCGTGGGCCTTCTCTTAGAGCGCGGGCTTATCGAAGAGTGCGGGCGTCTTCAGGTGCCGGGGCGGCCGAGGCTGTACCGCACAACAAAAAAATTCCTGCGCGATTTTCACCTTGGGTCGCTTGAGGAACTGCCTGAAATGCCGGGGCTTGAAGCCGACGGTCAGCTCCGTATGACGGACGACGGCACGATCCTCGATCCCGGCAGCCTCGCGGCGAAGGAAGAGTCGCCCCTTACAAACGAAGGGCGTTGACAGATCGCTGACGAACGATTAAGAAGAGGGAGGTGGTCGATTGACTGCGTTAAAAGTGATTGGGATCATCCTGCTGATCTTTCTTCTGATCGGATTTCTCCGCGTTGGCGCGCTGCTCCGCTTCGGGCAGACGCTAAACCTGCGGCTCTCGGTCGGCCCGTTCCGCTTCACACTGCTGCCGGCAAAGGAGAAAAAGGAAACGGCGCAGGAGGCGGCAAAAACAAAAAAAGGGGAAGAAAAGCGCGCGGAAAAGAAAAAGCGCGGCCTTCCCAAGCTCACAAAAGAAGAGAAAAAGGATCTCATCTCCACGGCACTTTCTGCGCTCAGAGAATCGGCGAGGCGTGCCTGCAAGCGCCTTCGTATCGACCCGCTGGAGATCCTTGTTGTCTTTGGCGGCAGCGACCCGGCGGAGATCGCGCAGACCTATGGCTATGCAAACGCCATGATGTGGGGGCTGATGCCGCATTTAGAGGATATTTTTCTGATCCCGGAACCCTCGCTGCACCTGCGCATGGATTACAGCACGGAAAAAACGCGTGCAGAGGGAAGCGTCGGCTGCTCGCTTCGCATCCGCGATGGGCTGCGCATCCTCATTGCGTTGCTGTGGCCGCTGCTTAAATGGTATCTGCGCTATAAAAAGGCGCATAAAAACGACGCTCCCGCGGAAAAACCAACGGAGAGCGCACAACCGAACCACAAACACAATGAAAAAATGACAGCATAATAAAGAAAGGACGAACCACATGGAAAACATCGAAAAGAAAACGCCGCTCAATGACCTTATGGACACCACGATGGAGAAGATCCGTGATATGGTCGATTCCAACACCATCATCGGCGAGCCGATCCAAACGCCCGACGGCGTGACCGTCATTCCCGTTTCCCGCGTGAGCTTTGGCTTCGGCGCGGGCGGCGGCGACTATGGCAAGACCGACACCGCGCGCTTTGGCGGCGGCGCGGGCGCAGGCGTCAAGGTCGACCCCGTTGCCTTCCTTATCGTCAAGGACGGCATGACGCGTGTGATGCCCGTGGCCATGCCCGCGGCAACAACAGTCGACCGCGTGCTCGATCTCGTGCCGGAGGTTCTTGACCGCATGCAGAATTTCGTGGACAAGAAGAGAGAAGAGAAAGATATTTACTGAATTCGGGCATAATAGGGGCATTCTGAAACAAGGAGTGATCCCATGCCGCGTTCTGCCCGATGCATTGCCGTATTTTCTATTGCTGTTCTTTTGCTGACAAGTGGTCTGACCTGTCAGGCATCGGCGCCCGAGCCTGCCGCTGCCGCTTACGTTCTGATGGAGGCGGACAGCGGGCGGGTGCTGCTCGCGCGCAATGAAGAGCAGCGCCGCAGCATCGCAAGCACGACAAAGATCATGACCTGTCTTGTCGCGCTGGAACACAGCACGCTCACAGACAAAGTCACGGTCAGGCGTGAGCACTTACGCGAAGGCTCGTCCATGTACCTTGCCGAGGGCGAATCGCTTACGATGGAAGAGCTTCTCTACGGGCTGATGCTGCCGTCCGGCAACGATGCGGCGGAGTGCATCGCCGCCCACTGCGGCGGCAGCAGCGCGCAGTTCGTCCGATGGATGAACGAAAAGGCGAAAGAGCTCGGCATGGAACACACGTCGTTTATGAACCCGAGCGGGCTCGACGAAGCGGGGCACAGCTCCTGTGCCCTTGATATGGCGCGCCTTGCGGCCTGCGCGATGCAGGATCCGACATTTGCGCGTATCGCTTCGACGCGCACGGCATGTGTCGGCGCGCGCACGATGACCAACCACAATAAACTGCTCGCTTCGTATCCGGGCTGCATCGGTCTCAAGACCGGCTACACCGGCGACGCAGGGCGCACACTCGTCACCTGTGCCGAGCGCGGCGGGATGCGCCTTGTCGCCGTCACACTGTATGATGGCAGCGATTGGGCGGATCACGCGGCGCTCTACGACTATGGTTTTTCGGCGTATCACCTGTGCTGCGGCGCGAAAAAGGGCGAAGCTTACGGCAGCGTGAACGCTGCGGGGGAAGCGGTCGCCGCTGTGGCGGCAGAGAGCTTTTGTTATCCTGTTACGGAGGGAGAATCGCTGAGCGTGCGCGCCGAGCTGCCGCAGGCTGTTGCCGAACCCGTACAAAAGGGACAAAAACTCGGCACGCTCGTCATCTCCTGCGGAGAGCGCACGGTTGGAACGATCGACCTTGTGAGCGCGCGCAGCGTGCAGGCACAGGGAAGCAAGGAAAAAACGGAAAAGAAGAAAACGCTGGCGGAAACGCTCTGGCAGTTTCTGTCGGCGGGGTAAGGGGGGATCTTTCTGGCCGAGGCAAGAATTCAAAAACTGATCGCCGAAGCGGGGCTCTGCTCCCGGCGCACCGCCGAGCAGTGGATCGCCGCAGGGCGCGTGCGCGTGAACGGCGAGACAGCGTTCATCGGCCAGAAGGCCGATCCCGACTCCGACCGCATCACGGTCGACGGCAAGCCCCTTTCGCAGGAGGGGGAAAAGCGCTATCTCATGCTCAACAAGCCGCGCGGCTATGTCTGCACGCTCTCGGACGAAAAGGGACGGCCGACGGTCGCCGAGCTTGTGCGAGGCTGCGGCGAGCGTGTCTATCCCGTCGGTCGGCTCGACCTCGATTCCGAGGGGCTGCTGCTGCTGACAAACGACGGTGAATGGATGCATCATTTGCTGCACCCTCGCTATGAGGTGAACAAGACCTATGAGGTCAGCGTCGCGGGAGCGGTCAGAGGCGCGCAGGAAGCGCTCTCTTCGATGACGCGGCTCGACGGCGAGCCCATTCGGCCCGCACAGGTGCGCGTATTGCGGCAGGGGAGGGACACCGCGCTTCTCTCCATCACTATCCACGAAGGAAAGAACCGGCAGATCCGGCGCATGTGCGCCGCCGCCGGATTACACGTCAAGCGCTTAAAGCGCGTGCAGGAGCACGCGCTCAAACTCGGGGCTCTTCCCGTTGGCGTGTGGCGCGATCTTACGGAGCAGGAGCTCCAAGCAACAAAATCAAAGTAACAGAGGACGATCTTATGACAAAGAATATCTTACATAATATCGAAAAGAACATGAGCAGCTTTTCCAAGGGGCAAAAGCTCATCGCACGTTTCATTCTGGAAAACTACGACAAGGCCGCGTTTATGACGGCCAGCAAGCTCGGCAAGACCGTGCAGGTCAGCGAGTCGACCGTCGTGCGCTTTGCCACCCAGCTCGGCTACGAGGGGTATCCGAGCATGCAGCGTGCATTGCAGGAGATGATTCGCGGCAAGCTCACGAGCATCCAGCGCATTCAGGCGTCGGACGGCGAGCTCGCAGGGTCCGATCTGATGACGAACGTCCTGCAGCGCGACATGGAGAAGATTCGCATGGCCATCGACCAGACCGACGGCGCGGAATTTGAGCGCGTGGTCGACACGATCATCGGCGCGCGCCGCATCTACATCGTGGGCTTCCGTTCGTCCTCGTTTCTGGCAGGGTACTTAAACTTCTACTTCCGCCTGATCTTCGACAACGTCACTCTGGTCAACGGCGGTGCGGCCGGCTCGTTCGACCAGCTCTTCCGCGTCTCCAAAGACGATGTGGTCATCGGTATCTGCTTCCCGCGCTACAGCGAGCTTGCGCTCAAGACCATCCAGTTTGCGCGCGACCGCGGCGCGACGATCGTCGGCGTGACGGACAGCGAGATGTCGCCCATCAACCAGATGTCCAGCAATTCGCTGCTCGTGCGCAGCGAGATGATCTCGTTCGTCGACTCGCTGGCGGCGCCCATGAGCATGCTCAACGCACTCATTCTGGCCGTGGCCAACAAGAAGGGCGCAGACATCTCCGCGACGTTCTCCGAACTCGAGCACATCTGGGAGCGCTTCGACATTTTCGGCAAGATCGAAGATGAATAAGGCGATCGTTGTCATCGGCGGCGGCGCGGGCGGCATGATGGCCGCGATCTGCGCCGCGCGCAAGGGTGCGCACGTGACGCTGCTCGATCCAAACGAGCGCCTCGGCAAAAAGGTGAACATCACCGGCAAGGGCCGCTGCAACGTGACAAACGACAGCACTTGCGAAGAGCTGCTCGCCCACGTGCCGCAGAACCCGCGGTTTTTATACTCCGCGTTTTCCCGCTTTGACGGTCATGCCGCCATCGACTTTTTTGAAGGCCTCGGCGTGCCGCTCAAGGTAGAGCGCGGCAAGCGCGTGTTTCCGGTATCCGACCGTTCGTTCGACATCACTGCCGCGCTTGAGCGCGAGCTCAAGCGTCTGCGCGTCAAGCTCGTGCGCGACCGTGCACTCGATGTTTCGCTTGATGACGGGCATGTTGCCGCCGTCAGGGGCGAAAAAGGGAACTATCCCGCCGCTGCCGTTGTTTTGGCGACGGGCGGTGTATCGTATCCCGCAACAGGTTCAACGGGCGACGGTTTTCGCATGGCGGAGTCTCTCGGCCACACGGTCACGCCGCTGCGCGGCTCGCTTGTGCCGCTTGAGGCGCGCGAATGCGCCCTTTTGCAGGGGCTGAGTCTCCGGAACGTTGCGCTGACGGTCTATGAAAACAATAAGAAGATCCATTCGGATTTCGGCGAAATGCTCTTTACGCACTTTGGCGTAAGCGGGCCGCTCATCCTGTCGGCCAGCGCGCACATGCGGCATTTCGACAAAAAGCAGTACCGGCTGGAGATCGACCTCAAGCCCGCGCTCGATGAGCAGATGCTCGACAAGCGCTTGCTGTCAGACTTTGAAAAACACGCCAACAGCGACTTCTGCAATGTGCTCGGAGCGCTCCTGCCGCAGAAGATGATCGACGAATTCATCGACCGCTCGGGCATCCCGCCGCACGAGAAGGTACACGATCTCACGCGCGAGCAGCGCGCCGCGCTGCGGACGCTCGAGCAGCTGCTCATCCCCTGGGGGCTCGCGCAGGCGGGCGCGTCGCAGCAGCGTGCGATGGCAGCCTATGGGACCGTCACGGGGATGGTATTCCCGGTTTTAATGCTCCCGGCGGCGTTTTTATATGCGCTCATCGATCTGCTGATCCCGGAGCTT